>Ga0074193_1000025_pt1 | contig 280207 bp, 288 predicted proteins | sample EPASupsiteHSE605_FD_64523 | JGI IMG/M metagenome (GOLD analysis project Ga0074193, IMG submission 64523) | Bioremediated contaminated groundwater from EPA Superfund site, New Mexico - Sample HSE6-05 | ecosystem: Environmental > Aquatic > Deep subsurface > Groundwater > Contaminated ... | reverse complement strand
CGATGGGTAACACCCTCTTTTGGATAGAACGTGAAAGCGGCGGTTGATTCTACGGAATTTAACCATCCGAAACATAGACGAGAGTCTGTGGCTCAGCAACTGAATTCTGTGACGTTGCCGCTTGTTCGTCGGACAAGTGAAGGACGCATTTTGTAATTTAGTTAATTTTAATGCGTTTTAGAAACCAGGATACTCTCTGAATAATGTGCATCCCGTCCGCATCGGGAAGATCATCCGACGCTGACTCCTCTGGAATGCGAAAGGCTCCAGGGTTTCCCCGATTATTGGACGGACATTCCCGGCGCCTCGGACAGCTTACGCAGGGCTGAGATGTTACCGCATTTCAGCCTGCCATGACGTATTTTGTTGTCAGAAAAATCCCGTTGACGTGTATTACACCTCTATAAGGAAGAAAAGTCAAGACGATTCTCAGCTGGTCTTTCAGTTGAAACTATCAGCTATTCGAATTTTGAGTGAAAATATAGTATAATAGATATACAAGGCGGGTGTTGAAATGAGAAATCTTGAAAAACTAATTGATGAGGTTAACGGCTCAATGTCAATGGAAGGCATGCCGCTAACACAGACCGATAAAGACAGAATCAGACATTGCGTGGGGAATGAAGAACTGGTTGAAAAAACGATAGCCGAACTCATTAAAAAGCACACGGCTGTCATGGACCAAACCTATGAACAGCAATTATGATTATAGCTATGAGTGGGATCAGAGATATTGTTACCCTCATTCCAAGGTGCTTATCAACAAGCTGGGCATTAAGGATGAGGAAAAGCTTCGCATTGCCGAAAGAGAAATAACCTCTTTACGGATTGCCAATGCGCTTCATTCCTGTGCGATTATACGAAAATGGACGAGATTTTCACGGCGATAACCCAACCGCTGCTGGAAAACAACATGACGCAAACTTTCATGGGATAAATTCGAATCACATACTCAGAAGAAGGCCAAGTTTCATAAATAAGCAGGGGAGTATTCATTTTGCGAATATTCCCTTTTTATATTTTACCGATATAAAAGCCGTTTGCTTTATTTCAATCCATAGAGCAAGCGGCTTTTTATACAAATGGATGTGTAGTAATATCCGGCTATTCCACGACAAAATCCTCCGATTTAAAATTGCTGTAATATCTGCCATTTTTTGCTGTAAACCGCAATACGCAATAGTCTGGGTCGGTAACGCCGAGAGGGTAGTACGTGGTATCTCTCTCGCGCCAGATCATTTCTTTAAAGGCCGGGTCTTCAAGCACTTCCATGGTCCCCTTTAACATAACTCCTCTGAAAAAACGTTTGTCACAAAAATAGATGCTTGCTCTAGGGCTTTCCCGGTACTGGCGAACCCTCATGGATGAGGTGTTGGTGGTAAAATAAAATAGCTTAATACCTTCTCTTCGGCGTGGCGGCAGCATGGCTTTTGTGTTGGGGAAGCCATCGTTATCTATTGAACTGATAAAAGAAACGCCCTGTTTGTCGATAAGATTGCCTATTGTCTGTTCCGGGTCTTTCATTGGATAAACACCTCTTGTAAAATTTATTGTTTTATTCATCATAGTGCTTTACAAGCAGGCAGTAAATTACCCACTTTTTTGTGGGTATTCTGTTTCATCAATCGATAAACCCGTTGGCTTTGAGGATATCCGCCATATCGTTTTCAAGCATCAGGTCTATTCCTATACTCTGCATAATCGTAATGGCCTCAAGCATTTTACGGCCGCGCTCAGTTAAAAAATATTCAACCTTCAGCGGGTAGCCTTCAAAGGTTTTCTTATCAATCATCCGGAAATCGGCGAGCTCTTTTAATTGTTCGAGAAGCATTTTTTGATTGATTCCCTGAATATCTTTCTCGAGCTGAGAGAGCGACATAGGATTTTTACCAAGCTGCCATAAAATAATTGGTTTCCATTTTCCCTTTGTAATATCATGGGTCAGTTCTAACGGACAAGTATATTCATCCCGTATTTTCATCCGGTTCACCTCCAAATATGAAACATTAGGATATAAACACTATAGCATAAATTATCCGTGTTTAAACAGTAATGCCCAGCCGTCACCAAAAATGACGGCCATTTTGCGCCTGAAAATTAAACATGAAAGGATTGAAGGCTTTGAAAACAACAGGTAAAACTCTGACAGCGCCCCAGGCATTCCGGCAGACATCCAAGCTCAGCCAGCACATCAGCTTTCTCAAGGACTTTTTCCGAGCCTACAAGGATTTCGACGACCGCCAGATCGATACCATCGAGATTATGCTGGGCAAGCTATATGACAAATGGAGCATCACTGACCACAGCAATTTTGACCGGCTGAAGCCTGACGATTATCCCGTTTTATCCGACCTGTACGAGATGATCGAATCGGAACACAAGGAATTCGACGAGGGAAAGCGACAGCTCTATACAGCGGATACGCTGCGGGAAATCTGTCTTGGACTCCATTCCCTATGTAAGGGTGCGGAGTCCAAATTTTTTAACGGGCACACCAATATCAAAACCAGTGAGTTTGTAACTTTCGGGGTCAAGGGGCTTTTGCAAGCCAGCAAAAATCTGAGGAACGCCCTGCTGTTCAACGTGCTGTCCTACATGAGCAACGAGCTTCTCACTACCGGCAATACAGCCGCCAGCATTGACGAGTTCTATCTGCTCCTTTCCAATCTGACTGCCATCGAATATGTACGTAATTTCATGAAGCGCGTCAGGAAGAAAGACAGCGCCGTGATCCTCTCCAGCCAGAACCTCGAAGATTTTAATATCGACGGCATCCGGGAGTACACCAAGCCGCTGTTCTCCATTCCCGCCCACGCTTTTCTGTTTAACGCGGGCAACATTGACAAGCGGTTTTATATGGACACCCTGCAACTGGAGCAGAGCGAATACAACCTGATCCGTTATCCCCAGCGTGGTGTCTGCCTGTATAAATGCGGCAATGAGTGATATAACCTCATGGTTCAGGCTCCGGAGCATAAGGCGAAGCTCTTCGGAAAGGCAGGCGGAAGATAATTTGAAATAGCTATTGACTCTCACATAATGGTATACTCTATACTGAAATTGAGCTCAAGTAAAACACATATATGTGAGGAGATAAATAGATGCTGAAAATAGGTGATTTTTCAAAGCTGTCAAGGATTAGTATACGAATGCTGCGCCATTATGACGAAATAGGCTTGTTAGTGCCCGCAAGCATCGACGAATTTACAAGCTATCGGTATTACAGCGAGGCACAGCTGCCTATTGCCAATAGGATAACGGCACTGAAGGATATGGGCTTCAGTCTTGCTTCTGTTGCGGAAATTATGAAAAGCTATGAAGACCCAAAGGCTCTGACACAATACCTACTGCTAAAGCAGAGTGAAATACGGGAGCAAGCGGAGGAAACGCATCGTAGGCTACTACTCCTTGAAACAACGATTCAAAGACTTAGAAAGGATGGTATAGCTATGAACTATAATGTAACTCAAAAAGAATTGCCGGAAAGATATGTGGCAAGCGTGAGAAGGGTAATCCCTGCTTATGAGCAGGAGGGTATGCTGTGGGGCATTTTAATGGAGGAAACCGCTCCTTTAAATTTACAGGATGGCGACCCTTGCTATACTCTGGCTATCTTTCATGACAGAGAGCACAAAGAAAGCAATGTGGATGTAGAGGTGCAGAAATCTGTTAAGGGAAGCTATAAAAACACTGAAAATGTGGTGTTTAAAACAGTACCTCCCATTCAAATAGCTTCGGCGACCTATAAGGGCAGCTACGAGAAAATCAATGAAGTGAACGAGGCTGTTGCTAACTGGGTAAGAGATAACGGATATGAGTTTAACGGCTTATCCTTCTGTATCTATCATGTAAGCCCTCATGAAACACAGAATCCTGACGAGCTAGTCACTGAGGTTTGCTACCCTGTTAAAAAGAAATAAACGTAAGACTTGCAAATACCGTCCTACTGATTAAGTCTAGTAGGCGGTATTTTTATGCCATTTTACTAAAAGTCAGGCGGTGATAAAGCATGGACATGAAGGAGCAGCGTTATGGCATTGAAATCGAGCTGACTGGCCTGTCCCGCCAGTGTGCCGCGCAGGTGCTGTCGGAATACTTCGGGCGGCCAGCCAGCTTTGACGGCGGGTATTACGGAGAATATTCCGTGCTGGACAGCCAGAGCCGCCGCTGGAAGGTCATGAGCGACGGCAGCATAACTACAGAAAAAAAAGAAGGACGGCGGATCGTTTCAGCAGATAACACCTACAGCGTGGAGCTGGTCAGTCCCATATGCCGCTACGAGGATATCGAAACCATACAGGAGATTGTTCGCAAATTTTGACAGGCAGGAATGATCGCAAATAGAAGCTGTGGCATCCACATTCACCTGGACGCCTCTCCTCACAATCATTGCCGCAACATCCACAGCGTGTTCCAGAAGGGTACCATTGAGTTCCGGCTCTTCAATTCAACCACCCATGCCGGAAAGATTAAGGCGTACATTCAGCTCTGCCTCGCCATCTCAGCGCAGGCTCTTAACCAGCGATGCGCCAGCCGTCAGAAAACACGCAGCACCAATGAGAAATATACCTTCCGTACATGGCTTCTGCGGCTTGGGCTTATCGGTGATGAATTCAAAACCGCCAGGCTTCATCTGCTGGAGCATCTGGAAGGTTGTATCGCTTGGAAGGACCCGGCTCAAGCCCTCCAGCAAAAGGAACGGTTAAGACAGAAAAAAGAAAAAGAGCTGGCTGAAGCAGCTCAAGCAGCGGTGGAGCAGCAGGAGCAGACAACCGAAAAAGAGCATGAACAGGCCGGGGCGATGGACGAAAGCCCCGGTCTTTCCATGTCAATGTAGCAAGGAGGAATGAAGAAAAATGAAATCCGAAACTCTGTATATTGCCTACGGCAGCAACCTTAATCTGCCGCAGATGGCTTTCCGCTGCCCCACCGCCAAGGTAGTCGGGACAAGCGAGATCAAGGATTATGAACTGCAGTTCCGAGGTGGACGGAAAAGCTCCGTCGCAACCGTGGAACCTCTCAAAGGTTCCAGCGTCCCTGTTCTTCTGTGGAAGCTGAAGGAACGCGACCTGCAGGCTCTCGACCGTTATGAGGGATTTCCGTTGTTCTACCGCAAGGAGATCCTCAATGTAGAACTGAGAGGCAGAACTGTTCCCGCTATGGTCTACATCATGAACGAGGGACATCCCTTCGGATCTCCCTCGGATTATTACCTCAACACCATCATGGAGGGCTATCAGTCGGCAGGCTTTGACACAGAATTCCTGGAGCAGGCCGTGGAGAGATCCATCGGTCTGGCGAGAGAGCAGCAGGAACGGGAGCCGGATCAGGGCACGCTGTTCGACCTGAAATGGTGGTGATGTGCTATGGCAGATCCCGCAACAATTACACTTGCTGTCAAGGCCGCCGTCGCCCTCGCCACCGACAAACGGACATGGAGAGCAATCGGGGTGATCATCACCTCTATCCTGACGCCCATCATCCTGATTGTCGTAATGATTTCCAGCATTCTCTCGGCAGGTTCCGACCACAACAAAGCCGCCATAGACTTGTCCTTTAACGGCCGTCAAATGGCTGACTGTTTCCGCGGACCTTGGGAGTCAGTTTGCACAATACACACTGGCGAAGCTATATCTGGCGGGAGAGGATGTTCCGAAAGACATTCCCAGGGCGGTGGAGCTCTTCACGAAATCGGCATCGCAGAACAATTCGTTCGCCCAGTATCAGCTTGGAAAGCTCTATTTGCTGGGAGAGGATGTCCCCAAGAATGTGGAGGATGCTGTCAAATGGCTGATTGCATCCGCGGAGCAGGGCAGTCAATACGCGCAATATGTACTTGGCAAGCTCTATCTTATGGGACATGATGTTCCAAGGGATCGGGAGGCAGCGGTACGCTGGCTCACTCTGTCGGCTGAACAGGAAAATATCTACGCACGGTTTTTCCTTGACCATCCGGACTCCTTCCGTGATCCTCCTCTCTTCCTGGCGGCGACAAGGCTTCTGCATCATCTGAGCCGGATTTTTCAGGAGGAACAAAAGAAGCTCCCCGGAGGCCCAGGCATGCAGGTGGACAGCAAACTGCGCAGGAAGCTCCGTCAGAAAAAGATCGCCCAGGGTCATGTCCCGGATGATCATGAGCTCAAACTAACCTATTAAAGCAAAGGAAGGGTTCCCATGCAGAAACAATATCCAAAACAGAAGCATAAAAAAGAACCGAATTCCGCAATCCGGCGTTTTTTCAAACCACTCGTTCATCAGCGGGTGGCTTTTTTCGCCGCTGCAGGAAACGCAAACAGTAAGTTTTATTTTTGCATACCCATCATTTTATTTTCATAAATTTTAATTTTTTCTTCCAGATGGATCAAATTGGATTCCCATTTTTCTTTCTCTGCAAGGACAAAAAGACGATGCTGCTCAAGCATTTGCAATCGTTCCTCAATGGTGGAGTCCCCTTGAAACCGCAACAATGCGTAGCGCCGTATATCCTTAATTGGCATGCCGGTTTCTTTCAAACGCTTAATAAAAAGAATCCACTGAAAATCTTCCTCGGTGTAACGTCGTCTTCCGGATGCGTCGCGGCTTACAACAATTAACTGCTCTTTCTCATAATAACGCAGCGTATCAATGTTCATTTGTGAAATGTCTGCAAACTGACCAATGGAATAGTACATGATGATTTCCCCCTGAAAAAGCACTTGACATGGAGTTAACTCCAGGTTGTATGTTTTTACTATACTACAATACAGGAGGTAAAATCAATGGAACCAAATCGTTATGAAAGCGGTCTTGTAAAACTGCTTGAAATTGATGGTGTAAGCGGGAAAAATGTAATGGAATCTCTGAAAGATATCGCTCCAGATTTGGGACGCTATATTGTTGAATTTGCATTCGGAGACATTTACAACCGAGAAGGGTTAAATCTGCAGGAGCGAGAGCTGATCACTATTGCTAGCTTGCTTACGGCTGGGGGTTGTGAGCCGCAATTGGAGGTACACATCAACGGTGCATTGAATGTTGGCATTTCAGCTGAAAAAATAATTGAGGCATTTTTACACTGCATTCCCTATACGGGATTTCCGAAGGTACTCAATGCTGTCACCGTAGCGAAAAAAGTCTTTGCGAGCCGTCACATTGTTGTTAAACAGCCATAACTGAAAAGAATACTGACGCTGCACTCAAAGTAAAAGCCGTCCATTTGGGGCGGCTTTTTGCATGCACATTTTTAATAACACAGAAAGGAGAAGATCTGATGCCCTACATTCATTTTACGGAAGAACAAAAACAGCGCGCAAACTCCGTCGACTTGGTGGACTTCCTCCAGCGGCAGGGGGAGCAGTTCACCCGCGCGGGTCGGGAATGGCGCTGGAAACGGTACGACAGCGTGACCGTGCGAGGCTGCCAATGGTTCCGCCATTCCCGGAAAGAAGGCGGTCATGCCATCGACTTCGTCCGGCAGTTCTATGACATGAGCTTTCCCGAAGCGGTGACGCTGCTCCTCGGCGGCGAGTCCGGCGTGGAATGGAACCAGACCTCCAAGAGTGCGCCGCCTCTCCGCAAAGCCTTCGCGCTGCCGGAAGCCAATCCGGATATGCGCCGGGTGTTTGCCTATCTTATCAAACAGCGCTTCATAGACCGGGAGGTGCTGTCCCATTTTGCCCATGAAAAGCTAATCTACGAGGATAAGGAATATCACAATGCAGTGTTTGTGGGGCTAGATGAAAACGGCGTTCGCCGTCATGCTCACAAACGCGGAACCTACACCCAGGGAGAGCAATACAAGGGCAATGTGAAAGGCAGCGATCCCAAATACAGCTTTCACCGGATTGGGGAAAGCGATACACTGTATGTTTTTGAGGCGCCAGTGGATATGCTGTCGTTCATTACCCTGAATAAGGATGGCTGGAAGCAGCACAGCTATGTCACGCTGGACGGCGTATCGGAACATGCTATGCTCTGTCAGCTGGATACGAATCCACGACTGAAAAGCATCGTGCTGTGCCTGGACCATGACGAGGCAGGCATCGAAGCCAGCGGCCGCCTGAAGGATATTCTGCAGGAGAAGGGCTATGCGAATATTTCTGTACTTCAGTCACAGCACAAGGACTGGAACGAGGATCTGAAAGCCAGGCACGGCGTCAGTCCCATAACGGCACGGGAGCATCCAAAGCGGAACCATTCCGAAAATTGAGTCGGCGGAGATGATGTTCTCTGCTTCCCGTTCCCGCCGTGTGTCCATTGTAGCCATCATCCAGAGCTTTGCGCAGCTGGAGAAAAACTATGGCCGCGAAGGGTCCGCTATTATCATTGATAACTGCCAGGATACCGTATTCGGCGGCTTTGCTCCCAACAGTGAATCCGCACAGATTTTGTCAAAAGCCATGGGCAGCAAGACCGTCATGAGCGGTTCCGTCAATCGGGGTAAAAACGACCCGTCGCAGAGCCTGCAGATGATTGAGCGCCCGCTGATGACGCCAGACGAGTTAAAGTCCATGCCAAAGGGCCATTTTATTGTTACCAAGACCGGAGAATACCCGATGCGCACCCGGCTGAAGCTATTCACGGAATGGGGCATTACCTTCGGCAAGCCTTATGAGATTGCCGAACAATCAGCCAGAGAAGTGGAGTATGCCGACAGGCGCAGAGTGGAGGAAGAAATCATCCTCCGACATTCTGCCTCACAAGAAACAACAAGAGCAAGCTTACTAATAAAGAGAGCGATAAAAATAGCAGATGAAAAACCTGTTTCTGCAATATCTTATTTGGGGAGATCCTTGATTGACTTGTATAAAGAAGAAAGCAAGCACGAGCTCATACTTTGCCTTGTCCTGTATTGCATCGTGCCTAGAGGGTGTTGGATGCCTTTGGGCTGCACGAAATTATAATCTATATCTTTTTGCACTGTGCTTCACTCAATACACAAAATATGGCCAAATTCATCCAGCATTAGTTGCATCGTCCAATTCATTAAAAATGCTTGAATTACAGCTTGGACGAATTGGCTATGCCCTTACAAGCCATGAGTGGTCAATGATATCTGAAAACTTATATGAAGCTGAGATATCAAAAAACAAGCTGCATGAAAAACTGACCGATTTGTTTGAGCCTATCTTAGCAATCACAATAATGAAAACACCTTACCCAAAATTGAGTGAGGCAGGCTTTTTGGTAGATGTATTGAAAAAACAAGATTTATATGTTCCTGAAGTTGCCTTAAAATATATGCTAGGATATTATGACGAAGACTGGTTAAAGTACTATGAAAACAGTATCTCAGAGTTCGAAAAAAATATGGAGCAGTTATACTCTCAGCCAGCCAATAAACAAATTTTATATACGCCGTGGTTTGGGACAGAAGAAAATGCTGTAATGCAGACAAGAGTATTGGGTTGTAATATTAGCATTGAAGTCGATAATAAGTTTATTTGCTTAGAATTAGGCGCTACAATACTTGCATTGGTAGAAAGTTTCTTTGCTACAGGCATACAAAAACGTATCCTAATACAGCAAGACACCATCAAAATCAGGATTCAATACTCACATAATGAGAAATTTGTCATCCGTGTTGATGAAGGCAGAATAGCGATCGCAGATATAACAATCCAATGTTCTGATTATGATAAAGACAATATTGTTGAAGGTCAGGACGCTGTGTCCAATTTCTTAAATGAGTTGTTTCCCAAGATTCTTGCCAAAATGATGTTCTTTGATATCTCAAAAGATGCCTTAGAAGAATTAATAGCAGAAGAAAGAGCTTTTGATAGATCCTTTTCATTTTGTAGCAACATCTTCTTTCCGGCGTAAATTTTAGGCGATGACTATGGCGTGGCAGTCTACAACGAGGAACTTATCTCTCAAAAAGCGACACAATATCCATTAATCCGCACATCTCCAGTAAGCTTTAATATCGATTCAGTTCAAGAAGTATCATCTTCAACCGATAGTGATAGAAAACTGAAATTTGTATATGGTACTCCTCCTTCTGATTTTGAGCCAGAGAAAATTAACCATCAGCAAATGGCGATAGAATCGATTATTGAGATACCTTTGTGGAATGATGCAAAATGGCGTGGCGTTGGAGTCATCGCTTCGCCAACAAATGAGTTTGTACCATTATCGGGATTGCTTTTTGAAAATGATAGTTGCGCACAACAAATATTTGCGAATTGGAGGAACAGATTTGGAAACTATGATGCTGATGATGAAATACAAATCGGAATCATAAAGGGAATAGACAAAAGGAATCCCTGTCACTATAGAGTCATTATAACTTCCAACATGAAACCCACTGGTAAGCGCTCAATCAGGTAAAGTATATTCAGTGGATATGCAGACTACACACAATGGAAGCAAAAACATTAACCAATCTGCAAATACTTGAAGAGGCCATAAAACAAAACAGCAGTTTTCAGCTTTTGCTCTTTACTATGAAAAATGGGCAACCAGAACCTCTTGGTGAGACGGCAATCAAAAAGAACGTTCAAAGCGTTACTATTTGTAATGCGTGGGAAATTGAAGATGATAGTTATTTGCTTGCTGGAGTGATGCCGACAGATGATCCGAGGATTGCTCAGACTTAGAAAATAGTTGAAATTATCTGAATAGGAAAAACTCAAAAAAAACACCATAGTAAAATCGACGTAAGCAATCGAAAAGCGGACTTTTAGCATGGTCACCTTCGACCACTCAGAAGGATATAACCCCATGGAGATCGCCGTATGATTGATGCCATAATTCGAGATAAGACCCGAGAAAAGTGTATTTGACTAGCAATAATAAAAATATTTATCTCTTTGAAAAATTCCAAATTAAAAGATATACTTAAAAAAATGTTTTTAAGTTTGGAAGAGAAAAAGGGGAGAAACGGATATGCGGATCACAAAGCATATTTGTCCGAGGAATTGTTACGATACCTGCGGAATGCTTGCCCATGTCAATGAACAGGGAAAGCTTATCAAAGTCGCTGGGGACCCCAATCATGACAATACCCAAGGCAAACTTTGTTGTAAGGGATATGCCTACACTCACTATGTCTATCATCCCTGTCGGTTAACTTATCCGATGCTTCAAAGTCCGCGTTTTTCGGGTCAGTGGCATCGGATTTCATGGACGGATGCCTTTGACATGATTGGGCGTAAGATCATCGACCTGAGAGACGAGTATGATAGCTTTCTCCCGATTGCCTTGTTAAAAGGGTCTGGGAATCACGGGGTTTTAGCTGAAGCGATCGAAGGAGTATTGAGTTCCATGGGTTCTATTACGCGAGCCACAGGTTCGTTATGCTTATCAGCAGGTTGGGATGCGCAATTGTTGGATTTTGGAGGGATACACAGCCAAGAACCGCGGGATATGGAGAAAGCAAACTTGCTGATTCTTTGGGGGATCAATCCAGGTGCCACTGCTATTCATCAAATCCCAATTATTCAAAAGATGAGGAAAAACGGAGGAAAGGTTGTCCTCATTGACGTTCTTCCCACGGCGACCGCTAAATTCTCGGATGAATTTATTCAGGTTCGACCCGGTGGAGATGGGGCGTTGGCTCTTGCCTTGCTCCACGAATTAGTTGTTAAAAACCTGGTTGATTATACATATATCAAAGAAAAGACAGTCGGATGGGAACTTTACTGCCATTATTTACTCCAGACCAATATTGCTGATTTAGAAAGTATAAGCGGTGTGGATAGTAATACCGTGAGCACTCTCGCTGAGCAGATAGCTAGTGGGAAACCCGTTGCTTTTTGGCCCGGCACGGGACTGCAGAGATATGCCAATGGGGGGCAAAATATGCGAGCCATTGATGCGCTTGTTGCAGCCAGCGGTAATCTAGATTTGCCCGGCGGGGGGATATTCTTTCAGAACATTAATTTCTGGCGCCTTAATCATCGGGTTTTTATGTCGGGGCTCGGATCACGGCTTCATGATGACCGACTCGTCGGAGTCAACGCGCTAGCTCGAAATCTGGAGAATTGCGGAGATCCTCCGGTAAAGCTATTATGGTTCACTTCAAGTAATTTCATGGCTCGGGGGTCGGATTTGGATGCCATGAAGGAACAAATGACAAAAATGGAGCTAACCATTACCACTGAACATTTTTTGACATCGACAGCCGAGGTTAGTGATCTGGTGTTACCAGCGACGACGTGTTTTGAGTCTCCGGATCTCGTGATTGGACATTGGCATAACAGGATAGGGCTAAATCAACAAGCGATAGAACCCGTGGGAGAATGTCGTTCTGAATTGGAAATTGCGAAATCGCTAAGCCGAGTTTTGAACTCAATTAGGCCGGACATCTGCCCTTTTCCACAAAGTGGTCCAGACGAAGCTTGGCTGGAAGGGCTTTCTCCTTGGTTAAAGGAGCATGCAGGTATAGCGAGTTACCGTGATCTGTTGAGTGGAGCGCGTCCTTTGGATTTTTCTAAGCCGGGTGAAGGGAAGCTTTATGCAACCACAACGGGCAAATTTCAGTTTCAGGCTATCAGTGCAATGGATCAAGGATGTCCGGAAATTCCTGTTCTGGTGACCCCTCTGCATCCACCGACCTCTTATCCTTTTCGTTTCTTAGTTTTGCATTGTGTGGAGAATCTTAATTCCCAGTTTTCTTATCTTGATTGGATTAATCGGGATGAACAAAGTGAAGTATGGGTAAGCACAGAGGTTGCCCGGCGAAAAGGTATCGAAGTGGACGAAACGCTCATTGTCTATAATGAACAAGGTGAAATTCGAATGAAAGCAAAAATTAAAGCGGATGTGCCGAATGACACCCTTATTTGCTATACTTGGTATGATTTGTTCAAGAAACCGGTTAATGGATTAATGGCAATTCAAGAAACAGATTTTGGACAGGCCTTAACGAATTACAAGGGTGTTGCCTATCATGATACATTTGTAAACTTTACGCGTGGCTAGCTAGAAAGGAGAAGACGTCATGTTTCAACGAAGGTTTCTGTTTGATCCTTCGCTTTGTATCGTTTGTCGAAGTTGTGAGATGGCGTGTCGGAACGAGTTTAACACTAGCGGTGGGGAACGTTGGCGGTGGCTAAAACACGTTGCGGGTTCTGAGGGACACAGGGATCATTCCCTTTCTTTGAGCTGTAATCATTGTGAGAACCCGGAGTGCTTTCGTGTTTGTCCTGAAGGAACGTACCGGAAACGGAGGGATGGAATTGTCTTACACGATCCACGCCGTTGTGGGGGGTGTGGAAATTGTGTGCGCGCCTGTCCATTTGGTGCCCCACAATATTCTTCCAACACTGGAAAAGTAGACAAATGTAACTTCTGTGTTCATCGCTTAGATGAACACTTGCCTCCGGCTTGTATCGATGCTTGCCCCACAGGGGCTCTGAGCCACTTGACGATCAATCAAGCAGATCCACCATCCGGACTTCGTACCGTCCCGGGATTTGGCAAAGTTTTACTAACACGTCCTTCCACCCGTTTTATTTTTAGTCAGAATGCTCCGCCGCACAACAAAGGAGGAGTGCAGTCATGATGGAAACGAATTTTTACCGCAAAATTGCTTTGACCCAGGCGGAAAGAGCAGGGTTACCTGGACTCACGCGAGTGTTGATGAAAGAAATCCATAATCCGGTCATTATTACAGATCTACAGGGTCGCGTTTTAAGCTGGCATTGTCCCTCACATGTAGCACTTTCCTTAGATGAGAGGATAACGCTACCGAGTACCCTGAGGGAGTTAAAGGAAATCCCCAGTAGTGGAACCATGGTCATTAAGGGAAAACGGTTTGATTTTTTGTGCTGGCCGATTGGGCTAGATCGGAGACTCGGGTATTTATTCATAATTGGAAAGGATCTACCGCAGAAATCATCGATCTGTCCAGCTGCAGAAATCGTTAGTCTGGCGGCGATGGTCGAAATTTCCCAACAGCGTGAAATCGCAGAGCGGGAGAGGATTTATCGCAATGAATTTGTTCGTGATATCCTTTTTAATAACTTTGATGGAATCGATGATGTGATCAGGGCGGGTAAGGTTTGGGGTTGTGATTTTACGGCTTCCCATATTGTCATCGTGATCGAACCGATCCAAGAAGGAAGCAACAAGGAAGTTAATTTTTCAGAAGCTCGTGAAGAGGTCGAACGATTTTTCGCTGAAAAGGCCTCCAATTGTATTATTGGGGAAATGGCCTATTTTTTAGTGATCTTACTTCCTTGGCCAAAGAACGAGCACCCAAATTGGCATTCCTATGTTCGGAATCTATTTACGGGATTGATGCAAGGATTTACACTTGGGAGTTTAGACGCGGGAGTCGGTCAACTTTATGGGGACGTAAAGATGCTTTATCGCAGCTATCAGCAAGCAAAAGTGGCCTTAGAACTGGGGAAAATTGTTCCGGAGAAAATACGGTTAGCATTTTTTGACGAATTGGGTGCGGTGCGTTTATTTTATAATCAAAGTGAACAGGATTTAGAAGAGTTTTTTAAGGAAGCTATTGGGGGCATTGAGCAATATGACAGGGATAATAACGGGAGTTTATTGATGACCCTCTGGCATTATCTGCGTTCCAATCGAGATACCAATATTGCAAAAGATAAACTTTTTATTCACAGCAACACTTTAAGGTACCGTCTGAAAAAGATTGAGGAGCTCCTCGGAGCAAGTTTAGAGGATGAAGAAACGCGTTTTAATCTTTACGCAGCTCTGAAGGTAGCGGCAATATTAGGTAAAATAGATCCTCAAATTACTAACTAAGTTATCTATTTTTGTGTTTCAACACAAGTCAATAACTACTTTTCGAGAAAAACTTGGTCGATTAAGGATGAATAGATAAACGCGGGGGTTTAGTTGTAAGGATTTACACAACTAAACCCCCGCGTTTTTGCTTTTCGCTCCAAAGGGAGATTGTAGTTTTATGGCGAATCAAATGGCGTTCTAGTGAAGGTTCCCAATTTCAAAGGAGGTGAAACCTTGAGCTTACCCGCTTGTTTGTAGGGCTATGATCTGTTACGTAGAACCTTTTTACCCAACAACGGGTACTGCAACTGCCTTAAGAAACTGCCGCATCTTAACACAAACTCAACAACTTATCTATCAGCAATTTACCAAACTAATACCAAGAAAGCAAAAAGTTTAATTTTCATTAAAAATAATCAAAAACGGAGGGAATAACATGAAAGCTTATATTCTTAATAACGGATGGATGGAATGCGATGAGAACTGGATGGTTGTTCAGTCAGTGCTGGGTTCTGTAAATGATAAAACGCCTCAAGTTAATTGGATCAAGGTACCTATTTACTCGGTTTTAATCGATCACCCCCAAGGTAAAATATTATTCGACTTAGGGTGTCACCCGGACGCAATGAATGGGCACTGGTCTGCCGGTCTGCAAGCTGTTTTCTCTTACCAAATGGAAGAATCTCAAAGCTTTGTTAAACAACTTGCTCTGACCGGAACCAAACCGGAAGAGATCAAAACGGTAGTCTTGTCCCATCTTCATTTCGATCATGCAGGCAATATGCACCTATTCAAGCATGCAGATGTTTATGTCCACCAAAAGGATTTTGAATATGGACAAACTCTCGTCCACCTAAGTCCGGACCCCGCAGCCCACGGTCCCTATGTAAAAGCCGATTTGGAAGTACCGGTGAAACAATATCATCTTGTCGATAAAGATATTGAGTTGGTCCCGGGAGTTGAACTTATTTCTTTACCGGGTCATACACCGGGGATATTAGGTTTAATGGTTCATCTGGAAAATGAAGGAACCCTTATTTTCCCTTCAGATGCTGTGATTGATCACCGAAATTATGGGCCTCCTACCAAAGGGGCAGGTGTTATATACGACAATATAGAGTTTTTCAATTCGATCGAAAAAGTACGGGATTATGCCAAGAAATATAACGCGAAAGTTATGTTTTCCCACGATATGAATCTTTTCAAGACCATGAAAGTTGCACCCGACTTTTATGAGTGACAATAGCTAGGCAAATTGCAGGACATTCTCCCCGCAGGGATGAATGTCCTGCTGGCCGAATGATGGGATAAGTTCCGAAAGCTCTATTGATACTCGAACTGCTAAACAAACTGTCGCATTTTAACGTTCTATGCATGGGAGGGGAAAGCATGTCTAAAGACACACAAGGAGAAGAATTCCAGCAAATGCCACGCCGACAGATGATATCAGGTATTGCTAAAGCAGCTGTAGGTGTTGCTGCCGGTATAGCCAGTATGGCAGCTGTTTCTGCTGTTCAGGCAGAAACAGTACAAACTGGGCAGGAGTTTCCAATAAAATTTAAACCGTTATCCTCGAAAATCCCTCAAGATCAATCAATTCTACGTATGCAGCGGGAACTCCAGAAGGCTATGGAAAAACCTGCCGACCAAAGAAGGTGGTCTATGGTAATTGATCTACGCAGATGCGTGGGCTGTTCTTCCTGTACAGTAGCCTGCAAAGCGGAAAACAAACTGCCCCCCGGGGTCGTATACCGGCCAGTGATTGAAGAAGAGCATGGAACCTTTCCGCATGTTGCCCGCCGTTTTCTCCCGCGTCCTTGTATGCACTGCACCAATCCGCCTTGTACGAAGGTTTGTCCGGTTGCTGCGACCTACAAAAAGGAAGACGGAATTGTGGTCATAGAGTATGACAAGTGCATCGGCTGCCGTTACTGCGTTTCAGCTTGTCCATACGGGGCGAGGACGTTTGACTGGGGTGAATATTATACAGATGGGACACCGAAACGTGAAGAGTACGAAGTAGAGCCAGCGTTTGAATATGGTCGGCTATGGCCGCGGCAAAAGAACCGTTCTCCCATTGATAATACGAGGAAATGTCATTTCTGTTTACACCGGCTTAACGTCGGTATGCTCCCAATGTGTGTAACAACCTGTATGGGCCGAGCGACCTATTTCGGTGACATCAATGACCCGCAAAGCCTTGTCTCGGAGCTGATTGGCAGTTATCGGGTCATGCGCCTGAAAGAGGAACTCGGAACGTCTCCGAATGTCTTTTATCTGGTCTAGTAGAAAGGAGGGCTGACTATGAAACGTCTATATTATCTATTGTTGCTCATATTGGTGGTGGTCGGCTTCTGGGCTTTAAGTGTCAGGTTCTTAGACGGCATGTCTGTAACCAATCTGTCAAGTTATTTTAGTTGGGGTTTATGGGTGGTATTTTATATCTTCTTTATTGGATTGTCTGCCGGTTCTTTTCTTCTATCTACCATGATCTATGTCTTTAAGATGCATGCACTGGAAAAAGTCGGTCGTTTGTCACTCTTAAGCGCCCTGTTTGCCTTGATTGCCGGCTTAATGTTTGTGCTTATCGACCTCGGTCACCCGGGGCGTTTCTGGTATACGTTGGTTCATCGGAACATGAGTTCCGTCCTGGAATGGGAAATTCACTTTTACCTTCTTTATATTATTTTAGTCTTAGGAGAACTGTGGCTGGTCATGCGGGATGATCTTTCGATCCTGGCTGAAGGCACTCAAGGAGTCCGAAAGAAATTAGGTCGTTTATTGGCTCTGGGTTATCGCATGGCCAAAGATGAAGCGGGTCGTACGAAGCAAAAAGAGACAGCTGAGCGTTGGGTAAAAATCTTAGGAATTATCGGTATTCCCATGGCTTTAGGCGTACACGGTGGGACCGGTTCAATTTTTGCCGTGACAATTGCTAAACCTTACTGGAACAATAGTATTGTGCCAATAATCTTTATCGTCTCCGCCTTGGTTTCCGGATCTGCTTTGGTGTCTTTCCTCTATGCCTTTTTTGGTAAAGCGGAGAGGGAGAAGCCGGAAATTGTTAAATCACTCAGCAACATGCTCATCCTGTTTATAGGTATTGACCTTATTTTAGTTCTGGCAGAGTTCTTAATCGGTTTATATGGGATGGTTCCGGACGACGCCATGGCCCTTAAGGCGGTCGTTGCCGGACAGTATGGAGTGTTTTTTTGGGGAGGACAAATTGGCTTGGCTGCGATCCTACCGATTACTTTGATAGTTTTGTCAGGTAAAAACAACTCAGTCCGTTTAAAGGGCTTGGCAGGCTTATCCACGGTCCTGGGCATCATTGCTGTACGGGTTAACCTGGTGTTACCGGCCTACGTAGTTCCGCAAATTCCCGGGTTGGATAAAGCTTTTGTGGATTCCCGCCTGGTTTACCACTACACACCGAGCGCGATCGAAGTTCTAAGTTCACTGGGTATTATTTCTCTGGTCATATTGTTGTTCAGTCTTGCTTGGGAGCTGCTTCCGATTATTAAAGTAAGCGAAGCCGAGCAGTGAGCAAGAAAGGGAGGAAGAAAGACATGGAATCGAAGCAAAAAGGGTTGACCCGGCGCGACTTTCTCAAAACCACTGCTTTTATAGGGGGGACGGGGGTTTTGGCGGCCCAAGCCGGGCTAATCGGTCAAATCGGCGCAGCCCATGCCGCTACGGAATCGACGGGCGAGACTTATGAAATAACAAAGCCGGAAAATATACTTTACACAACTTGCTTGCAATGTGCTGTGGCTTGCATGGTCAAGACTAAGATCTATGATGGATTAGTCGCTAAGATAGACGGTAACCCCTATAGTTCAACCAACCTCATGCCGAACATACCCTACAGTCTGTCTCCCGCAGATGCTGCACAAATAGATGGTAAAGTCTGTCCCAAAGGGCAAGCCGGAATTCAGCATGTCTATGATCCCTACCGCTTGCGTAAAGTGCTGAAGCGTGCCGGGGCCCGAGGATCAGGAAAATGGAAAACGATATCCTTCGAACAGGCTGTTGATGAAATCGTTAACGGCGGCCAATTGTTTAAAGAAAGTGGGGAGGATCGGCAGGTTCAGGGGCTAAAAGACATTGTGGTCTTACGGGATGCCAAAGTATTTGCCGATATGGCCGCAGATATTGCTGAGATCCGAAAAAAGAAAATGACAGTTCAAACATTTCAAGACAAGCACAAGGATCACCTGGATGTGCTCATCGATCCGGAACATCCTGATTTAGGTTCGAAAAACAATCAGTTTCTTTTCCAGGTCGGCCGCATCCAATTTGGAAGGAGTGAGTTTACCAAGCGTTTTGTCAATAGCGCCATGGGAAGTATCAATTGGATTGATAAGACGACTATCTGCGGTCAGACGAGCTACAAGGCTTGGGGACGATCGACTATGGCTTACCAGGATGGCAAATGGACCGGAGGATTTATAACACCTCGTCCGGACTGGGACAATGTTGAATTTGTGTTGGTTTTGGGGACGGCTCTTTTTGAAGCCAATTACGATGGTCCGGTACAGCAAAGCGAGCTGATGACCGAGGGATTGGTAAGTGGTCGCTTGAAATTGGCTGTGGCGGATCCCCGTTTTACGAAAGTGGCCAGCAAGGCTTGGAAATGGCTGCCCCTCAAACCTGGCACTGACGGAGCTTTAGGTTTAGCTATGATCCAATGGATATTGGAGAATAAGCGCTTTGACCAGCGCTACCTAGAGAATGCCAATGTTGCTTCAGCCAAGGCTGATAAAGAGACGACCTGGTCTGACGCCAGTTACCTTGTAAAGATAACCAATGGCCGACCTGGAAAATATCTAAGAGCTGATGAAGTAGGACTGGGCAGTAAAAACCAGTTGGTTGTTTACCGGAGCGGGGCGTTTGTGGCTGTTGATCCAAATGATCCGGAGAAAGCAGTGGAAGGGGAACTGTTTGTTGATACAGTTTTAAACAGCATTCAACTGAAATCCGCTCTTCAATTATTACGGGAAGAAGCTTACCAACGGACACTGGATGACTATGCCGGGATAACGGGCATAAAAACTCAAGACATTATCGACGTAGCCCGGGAGTTAACCTCCCACGGCAAAAAAGCAGCAGTAGAATTCTTTCGAGGCTCCTTTAAACACACCAATGGCTGGTACAATTCCCAGGCACTAATTGCCTTGAATTATTTGATCGGAAACCCGGATTGGAAAGGCGGACTGGCCAGACCTGCCGGTGTGTGGGATTATACAGGTTCAAAACCTAACAAGCCCTATAATGTAGGTAAGCTGCATCCCGGGAAGCTCTCGGCCTTTGGCGTGCCATTGACTAGGGAAGGTTGGCAGTATGAAGAGTCCACATTATTTGCCGATTACCCTGCAAAACGTCCCTGGTATCCCTTCAGTGGAGATGTAGTGCAGGAAACGTGGCCATCCGTGGCTGAAGGGTATCCCTATCCCATCAAAGCGGTGCTTATGCACATGCATACCCCGCTGTACTCAATACCTGGTGGTATGCCCCAGGTATTGAATACCTTGCTTGATCCCAGCAAGGTTCCACTTTTTATCGCATCGGATATCGTTATTGGTGAAACCAGTATGTATGCAGATTATATTTTCCCGGATATTACCTATTTAGAGCGCTGGAGTACCGGAACTGCACCCCAAGTTTACCGGGTCAAGACGACATCAGTGCGGCAACCAGTTATTTCAGCCCTCACTGAGACCGTAGAAGTGGATGGGGAAAAGCTTCCTATCTGCTTAGAAACCTTGATGATTGCCATTGCTAAGAAGCTTGGACTTTCAGGATTTGGAGCGAATGGGTTTGGCCAGGGTATGCCGCTAAAACGGCCGGAGGATTTTTACCTTAAGTTAGTAGCTAATATTGCCTACGGAGATAAAGCTGGGGATGCAGTGCCTAATGCTGATGACCATGAACTGGCCCTATTTAAACAAAGCCGCAGACACATCTCCCAGGCAGCCTATGATGATAAGGCTTGGCAAAAAGCCCTGCGCCCAGAAGAGTGGAGGAAAGTGGTCTATGTTCTTAACCGGGGGGGGCGCTTTGAAAGCAGCGACCAAGCTTATGTAGGAGAGCAGTTGCGTTACCAGCTCGGAAACATTTTAAGAATCTATCTGGAAGAGGTGGCCACGAGCCGTCATTCCATCAGTGGTGAGTATTTCTCCGGTTATGCAATTTATCAGGAAATTCAGGATTCCATGGGTAAGAAGATTCCTGTTGAAGGGGATCTGATCTTAATCACGCATAAGGATATTTTTATCACCCAATCCAGGACGATCACAAATTATTGGTCGCAAATCGGTTTGCAACCTCAGAACTATGTGGAAATGAGTCGGCAGGATGCCCAAAGATTAGGATTGAAAAACGGGGATCGGGTGCGTATTAAGTCCCAAAGTAATCCTAAAGGGGTTGACGAGTTGGGGTATGGCCGTCAAAGAAATGTTGAAGGTACAATTAAGGTTATAGAGGGAATTCGTCCAGGTTGTGTTGGAATTTCAACCGGTTATGGGCATTGGGCCTATGGATCCAACGACGTTATCGTAGACGGAGTAATCATCCATGGAGATCCTCGCCGGGCTACAGGTACCCAAGTGCAATCCATTTTTCGCTTGGATAACAACCTGCGTGGAACCCCGTTAAGTGAGCCGATTGGCGGCAGCACATCGTTCTATGACACTTGGATAACAGTGCAAAAAGTATAATTGTTATGTATCGTACTCTTTGTATGGTCTTTTGCCAAGCAGCCACTTAGGTAGGGCTGTGACCTTTTTTATCTATGTATGCAACATTAAAATGGGAGAAATGGAATTGGCATCCTTGACTTGGGGAGAAGGGTAGATTATGCTTGGGAACATGTTAGGGATATTTTCGTCGGGATTATGGCTGTGAGCATTATTTTCGTGGGGAATATGTTTAATTGGTTACTTATTTAGGTAAATGTCCAAAAGGATATTTGTCTAGAGAAAAGGGGAAGATTGTAAGGTATTGGACATTGTGGAATTGTAGGAAAAGAAGTATCATTATACGCATCTATTAGTCGATGATCTAGAAACTAGAGGTGTATTCTGTGATTAACGATCCCTTAAAAACCTTCGTTACCGTTGTAGAGCACAAGAATTTCTCACGTGCTGCTGAGGAGCTTTATCTATCCCATCCCAATGTCAGCTTACAAATCCAAAGTTTGGAAGAAGAACTTGGCACCAAGCTTGTTAATAATTCGTCAAAGCATTTGGAACTTACGCAATCGGGCGAGATATACTATGGCTATGCTAAACAAATTTTGCTTTTGCATGAAAAGGCTAAACAGGAAATTAAGCAGTTATCCAATGTGGTTACTGGAACTATGAAGGTTGGAGCAAGCTATACGATCGGAGAATACATTTTGCCTTTTTAAGTGGCCGAATTTGCGGCTCTATACCCGAAGGTGGAAATTGAAACGTCCATTGCCAATACGGAAGAGGTAATTCAAGCAGTTCGGGCTAATCACTTAGACATTGCCCTTGTAGAAGGAGAAGTCAATTATTCAGACATTGCAATCCGCCCAATAATGGAGGATGAACTAATTTTAGTAGTTCCTAACCAACATCCCTTGGCAAGGCTCCCCATTGTTACTTCAGAACATCTCCAAGACCAAGTATGGATTCTCAGAGAAAGTGGTTCTGGAACTCGTGCGTTCAGTGACAAGCTTATCAAAGAGCGGGGAATCAATGTGAAGAAGACATATATTTTCGGAAGTGGTCAAGCCGTTAAGCAGGCTGTTACGGCAGGTTTAGGTATTGCACTTGTCTCACGTTGGATCGTCCGTAAAGAGTTAAATGCCAAGGAATTAAAGTCCATTCGAATTAAAGGGAAGCGACTGACTCGTTCCTTTTACTTAATAGGACCGAAAAATCACGAATCGTCCGAGGCTATGGAAGTTTTTACGGAACAACTCGTCACCCTTGAGTCTACTTCGTGGAGAAAATTGAGTAGCCTTCAATCGCGTACACTATAATAGTATTAACCTTGTTATAATTTACTTGATAAAGGGCTTGCTAACCATTTGGATCTTGCCCTTGTGGAAGGAGACGTCAAACATTTAGACCTTGTTATCCGTCCTTTAATAGAGGATGAGATTATTTTAGTGGTACCTAATCAACATGCCTTGACTAGACTGCCAATCGTTACTGCAGATCATCTGCAGAATCAAGTATGGATTTTTGAGAGAAAGCGGCTCTGGAACCCGTGCCTTCAGCGACAAGCTGATCAAAGATCGAGGAATTCACGTCAAAAAATCCTATATTCTTGGAAGCGGTCAAGCCGTCAAGCAGGCAGTCATAGCTGGGTTAGGGATTGCCCTTGTCTCCAGCTGGATTGTCCGCAAAGAATTGAATGCTAGAGAACTGACGGCGATCCGGATAAAAGGGAAGCGGTTAACTCGATTTTTTTCGTTAATAACATCCAAAAACCATGAACGGTCTAAGGCAATGGAAGTTTTTACAGAACAACTTTTTACCTATGAGTTACTAACTTTGCCGAATAAATTAAGCCGCAATGGAATTGATGCCTAATTTGAGTCTATAAGTCAAGCCGATTACCTTTTGAGGGTAGTCGGTTTTTTTTTATTGTTTTGTTCTTTATCAAAGGGTTCTGTCAGGAATGAAAGCATAACCTAATCGTTGAGTTTTGGGTTTTTGTTGGATTGGGTGAAGGCTCGGGAACTTATTAGTTAGCAAAGAACCGTTAATGACACCGATCAAGGTTTTGGTCAAGACAAGGCTAAAGAACCCTATTAAGGCTATAAACTGAATGAATCCTGCGACAGCAAAAAAAGAATTCCCTAAAAGATCGTTCAGGGCGTAGGTTCCTGCTGTAAAGCTTCCAAGTGGAAAGACATAGCTCCACCAGCCAAGGCTAAAGGGAATTTTACTCTCTTCTTTGGCAAGATGCAGCATGGAGTAGAGACTGGCGATCATGATCCACCAGATTCCAACTCCCCACATGGAGACCGCGAAGATCATACCAAGGGCCTTAAATCCTGAGTTCCAAGCGGCTAAAAAGGGTTGAGTGACTAGCGGAAGAGTGCTGAATAGGGTCATAGACATTCCAATAGGACCGATTAAAATCCAAACACTCGGAACAAAGACACCAGTGATTTTACCGCTATAAACAAGCCGTGAATAATACAGACTACTGATCATGATAAATAAGAAAAAAGTCATACCAAACATGGCCAAAATGAGAATAGTGAAGAAAAACTGCCCAGATAAGGTGCCCCAATAAGGAATGAGCTTGGCACCAGTGGCTGCAGCCACGATAGGGGGGACGACTGGAATCAACCAACTAGCATGGGTATCTTCAAGTGAAACTTGGTGGGAAACAAAGAGCAAATAGGGTACGGTAACGACCGTAAACAAAGCAACGACAACCCCGCAAAGCCAGAAGGTTTTACTAATCAAGATGGCCGTTGCTGATGTGAACAGATGTTGGCCAATGACTAGATAGCCATTTCCAATCACATTGATACTCATTGCTAAGGCACCATAGAAGAGAATCTTCCCGGGGTCGGAGAAATCATTTAAAGCCTCGTCTGTGTGGCTGATCCATCGCCATGACCATAGGCCTAGAGCAATGAAGAAAATTATATTGGCTAAGAGGAAAAAAGCAATGCCTATGGAGTGTAGTCCGGGTATGGGAATAGGCGAAGTATAGGTTAAAGCGGCAACAATGCCAATTCCCATAATGACGGTGAACCAATTAGTACCAAACTGACGTGCAACAGAAGAGAATCGACGGATCATAATTATTCCTCCAACTTCTAGTATGTAATAAATGTCGAAAAAGGATTTAATTGCGATAATGTGTTTACTATACTGAGTTAGGTAAGTAAGGGCAATTCAGATTTCGAATACATGGTATTAAAGAAAACGAGGGAGTCTATTCAGACTCCCGGTTCTTTACCTCAATATCGTCGATGTCTACAGCTTTATCACTCACTACGACTAAGCCAGTATCTCCTTTTAATTCGGGATCATGAATCACGGTGTAAGGTTTTGCAACTTGCTTGGCGAGTGCTATGTATTTATCTGTCAATTGATCCCTTAATTCCCCATTGATAAGCATTTTTGAACTTAACTTATTGCTTAGCGCTTCAATAATCTCGGGGTAGATGAATTTTTGGGCAACTTGCTTTTTACTTAGGATTCGTATAATGCGTTCACGAAATTCTCCGAGATAGATAGTTTTCTCATCGCGTTTCAATTCAGGTGCTCCATGTATTCCTACGGCAAGTCTTTGTTCCGAGCTATCCATATTGATCAAAAGGGGCGAAGTATCTATTTGATTATTAGATTTCATACTGTCCTCCTTTTAGGGTTCTATACTAGTATAGAATTTGCCGTTAATGCAATGTTATGTATGGTATTTACATTCATAAGTCGGGACTACGAAATAGTTGTGGTATAGAAATCGTGCTTATTAGGTGGAATGAAGATATAATTATATTAATGAGTTGGAATCGAGAGGAGAATCGCTTGGTATGAAAGATATCGTTGATTTAGTTTATCATCCTGTCCCTTCGATAGAACGCCTTTACCTTGAGCTGACCAACCGTTGCAATTTGTCTTGTGAAATGTGTTATCGACAAGACTGGAACGAACCTTTGGGTGATATGTCGAAAGAGATTCTGAGTTCTATCGAGGGTGAGGTAGCTGCTTTTCCTGATCTTAAGGAAGTGATTCTGGGAGGGATCGGTGAACCGACGATTGCTTATAATTTTCACCAAGCGGTGGAATTATTCGCTTCTCGGTATGAAGTTACCGTGACGACGAACGGGATTACACTGGATGAGACTCTAGTTAAATACAAGGAGGAAGAGCATGGGAAATGTAGGAAAACTTACAGGCAAAAAATTTGAAGAAATCAAAATGTTAGCTGATAAAGCTGTAAGTGCCAATAACAAAAAATCAGCTGGTGGGTAGGGTTGAAAGGACCCTGGTGACTTGAGGTGTGGGTTGATATGGTTATTCTCATTAAAATGATGATTTAGATTATAGATATGTGGGGAGTAAGAATGAAAAAGATTATTGAAAGGTTAAATTACTTAATCGATGTACTTCCAGTTAAGGTAAATCAGTTTTCGGAAGAGGAATTCACTGTAAAGCCAAAGGACAAGTGGTCAAAGAAAGAAATTCTTGGACATTTGTGTGATTCTGCAACAAACAATCACCATAGATTTATTAGGATTCAGTTTGAGGAGCAACCGTTTGTTGTTGTACCTTATAAACAAAATGACTGGGTGTCAATTCAGGACTATCAAAATATGCCGACTAATGATGTTATTGGGTTTTGGACAACTATAAATAGACAAATTCTTAGAGTTATCTCAAAGATTCCTGAAGTGAAATTATCATACCTATGTGATGTAGGCAATAACAAATTCTTTACTTTTTCAGAGCTGATTGAAGATTATTTGAGGCATATGGACCATCATCTGATCCAAATCTTTGGAACGTCTGAATCATAAATTATTTATCACCACGGCCTGACGACCTCAACCTGACTTTTTTCATGATCCTTCATCGATGGTGACTACCTGCCAGAAGCATTGGAGTGTGGGCAAGATGGCTGTTGGCAATATCAAAGTTAACCATAACTTCCCTAATGCCTTTTAGACCTAACTTTGTTATAATGAACTTCCTTCAAACCTGCGATGTGCGAAGATTTGATTTGGTTTTGATCCTATTAAAATTTTAGGGAATTTGATAAACTTACTGATTAGGTCAGGCCTCCAAGCTAGGGGAAGACTGAAAAGTAGGGTGAAAATGCCCACCTGCGAGAGCAGGGTTAAAACCAAATAATCTAAACAGCTGTGCGGGGAAATAAGAAGAAATGTAATCCAGGGCGACAATATGCTCTGGATTTTACTATTATAGGCAAAAACGGGAGACATTGATATCTTTCACAACAATTTGTCCTTGTACAGTGGTATAATTAAATTGAGATGAGATATTAGACATATAATCTTAAGTCTTTCATAGAAAGGTGATAAAATTCAATGGCAACTAAAAAATCAGAAATCTATAGCTCACTCTGGGCAAGCTGCGATGAGCTTCGAGGCGGCATGGACGCCAGCCAATATAAAGATTATGTGTTGGTCATGCTCTTCGTGAAATATATCAGCGATAAGTATGCCGGTTTACCTTTTGCCCCAATCACTGTACCCAAAGGGGCCAGCTTTAAAGATATGGTGGCTTTAAAAGGCAAACCATCCATTGGCGATGATATCAACAAGAAAATTATCGGACCGATTGCGGATAAGAACAAATTGTCCGACATGCCCGACTTCAATGATGTGACCAAACTCGGCAGTGGTAAAGAAATTCATTGACATTCACACCCTTATACTCGATGAGCTTATTAGTGATATATGTTTCGTTAAATCTATCTATTTTTTCATAGATATGGAGAAGTAGTGACATTGGCCAATAATGGCGGTTCTACAGTTGTTTTGACTGGGTGGAAGCTAGTTAGTGAAAAGGGAAATCAAACGTATAGTTTCCCAAGCGGCACAACCATTCCTGCAGGAGGAACCTTGAAGGTGCTGAGTGGCTCGAAAGCAGTGGCAAGCACAGGGGCTCTGGTATGGACTAAATCGAATATTTGGAATAATGATGGAGATCCTGGCGCTCTGTATAATGCCCAGGGGCAAGTTGTATCCCAAAGATGATTTGAAAGCCTGTATATGGACTAGGAAGAGAAATAATTTATTGTTTCCCCCAGTGAACGACTTGTCGTAAAGCAGCAGTGGGTCTTTTGCAATAAAGTTAAGTTCAAGTACCAAAATGAAGAAAGGCTATGGATTTAAGATGGAAGAACCAATTATCATTAAGACAGATAGTCTTAATCAAACGTATGATCATCTCAAACAGCTCATAGCGGAAGAGGAACAAGTTATTCTTTATTTTAGCTCTCGAGACTGTAATGTTTGCCATACTGTTTTCCCGAAGCTAATGAATTTAGTCAATGATCATTCAATCAAGGTTGTAAAAATAGATATCAATGAGCATGTAGAAATTGCAGGGCAATTATTGGTTTTTACAGTACCGACGATTCTCATGATGTATGATGGCAGAGAAGTTCTTAGAGAAAGCCGATTTATCGATTTACAGAAAGTTGAGAGAATGTTGAATTCTTTTTAGGATCCACATTTTCTATCCAGTCGCCCTGATCATTCCAAGATAAGGGAAGGGCGTAACTGGCTTAGTAAGTGGAACTGTGGCGGTTAAGGGATGTACTTGGGTGGACAAGGTTTGTAGAGAAGAGTTATCTAGTCTAACTCATTTTAACGCTGAAATATGCTTTTTATCATCAAAAAATTTAGGGGATATGCTATATTTAGATTATACCCTTGATTGTTCAGAATAGTACCTTTGATTATGGCAATTCCTCATGGACACTTAACTCCGAGGCAATTTGTTCAGAACTGTATTTCATGCTGACACATTCAAGAAAGTCGCTGTAAATCAATTAGCAACTGCGCAGCAAACAAGTTTGCCTCACTTTACAAATATCCGCGATGATGTAGAGCTTAAATTAAATATAACATAGTTTTGCCGTTTGCAGGTACTGGCTGTCAAGTTGTCGCTACCAGTTATTCTTGGTTTTATATTTTGGAAAATACGGAATAGATCGCGTAGGTTTGTTAGATATGTGTTGGGGCTTGTTTTGATTGTGTATTCCGTGGTGATGGTATGTCATGTTTATTGGATTGTGAGTTCATGACCAGCATATTATTGAAAGGATGAAAGCTAGATGTGTGGCCGATATTCGTTTGCCAAACCCAAAGACATTATAGAACGTTTTCATCTAGTCCAACTTGAATTTGATTTTGGACCACGGTATAACATTGCTCCATCCCAACAAGTTTCAGTAGTGATCCATCAAAATGGAGGCAACCGCCTACTTATGTTTCGGTGGGGGCTGATACCCTATTGGGCCAAAGATATGAGTATCGGGAACAAGTTGATTAATGCCCAAGCTGAGACATTGGAGGAAAAGCCCAGTTTTCGCAAGTCTTATGAGCAAAAGCGTTGTCTAGTACAAGACGGCAGACCCTTTGCTTTTGCAGGTCTGTGGGATTCTTGGTTGTCACCTACAGGCCAAACGATAAACTCTTGTACGATTATTACTACTACGCCAAATGAGTTGATGGAGCCAATACACAATCGAATGCCCGTAATATTACCACAGGGCAGAGAGTCGATTTGGTTAGAGTCGGATGTTACCTCTAGCCACAAAAATAAAGGTTTGTTGACGCCTTTTCCAGCGGAACTGATGGTCGCCTATGAGGTATCACAGCTGGTGAATTCTCCGCTCAATGATTTTCCAGAATGTGTGGTTCCAGTAAATAGCTTATTCTAAGTCTTGTTATTGTTAGGATTCGCTCAAGAAAAGGAGGCCACAATGGTACCTAATGCTCACGAAGAGGCAAGCTAACCTCTTTAATAATTATGCCCCCGGCTTCGTAAAGGGTAGGTTATTTACGAGATTTTATGGGATCATTTCGCGTCACTATCTTCGTAAGTAGTTTAAGTCAAATAAAAAGCCGCTATCTCTAGCAGCTTTTGAGGATATGTATATAAGAGCACGTAAAGATCTACCTAACACCAATATAGATCGCTGATTACCCAAGTATGATCTTTCGACCATAATCAAGCAGGTTACCACCTATACTCATGATTCGTTCGACCTTACAAGATATCTACCCAGCTATAGACAACCTTTCGGCTGAATATAACCGACTTCTTACTCATGCATATATCTACTGACATATGGTTAAGTAAGAAAGATCAACACCCTGCAAAATCTTAGCTCGACCCAATACGATAAGTTGGAACCTTAAAACAATCGGAAATAGACTGCAGTAAAGCTTTTCCCCACCGTAAAAAATCTTCCCTCCGACTATAGACAAGCGTTTTACCACCTGCAGATAATCTTTGGCCGACCCATATACACCCTGTAAAGAGCATATATAAATCTTGGCTCAACCATTACGTACCCTTATGATCATATTATGGTCCATTGCGCCTGATATTATGTTTGGTAATTTCAGGTACTGATATTGCTTTTTGTCATTATAAACATTCACTCTGCTTCTGATACTAGCGGTCAGAAGTCAGGCGGCTTTGCCGAATTAAATATCCTTATGTTGCCGGATTAATGTTCCAATGCATCGAGAGTGCTTGATCACTTAACATAGTTTACAACATCCATGTTTCTGATGACTGGAGCTTGAGCAGGATTTGCATCATATCCAACGATTAGGCAGGCAACAGTACGGTATCCTTCCGGAATACCTACTGCCTGCTTTATTGTTTTGCCAGCTTCACTTTCAATAAATCTTGTCGGAGAGATAATATAGCGTGATCCAAGGTCTAAAGCGGTTGCTGCTAATGTCATATTTTCTACAGCTATTGCACAATCTTGATCAGCAAATGGAGCATTCTCTCCAGGTGCCGAAGTAATTATAAGTGTTGGGGCACCATATAATGGGTTATATTCGGATGGGGCTTCCATTAAGACACGCACACCATCGTTTATTTGCTGAAGCAACGCTTTGTTTTGAACAACCGTAAAGTGTCTGTTCTGAAGATTTCTCCCAGTTGGTCCAGCAATGCCAGCGGATATAATCGTTTTCATATCACTTTCATTTATTTGCTGATTAGTATAGCCCATTGTTCCTTTTCTTTTCATGATGGTTTCAATAGTCTGGTTCATAATATCCACTCCTAACGAGTTTTTAGTTTGCACTAACAATTATATATGTAACGCTATGCTAAAGGAAGCAGGCAGTCTTACAGAATATGTATGCCAGAACAATCATATCTGGTTATTCTGTTGAAAAGTCAAGTTCCATAAATAGTCATCCATTGTACTTCAAAGCCTAGGAGTAATAACGTCGCTGAGACAATTTTTGATATGGGCAAGTACTCCATAATCAGAACCAATGCGGAACATTTATTTCTTATCTGCGAGTGTAAAATTGCAATTGTCTCATACCCAACATTGTTTTGAGGAGCATAGCATTTTACCTGCCCCAGAATTAGTCCTTTGGGACGATAATGTATTATGTCTACTCCCATATCCCCACTGGCCTTGGTCACTTTAATGTGTCCCCCATAATATCGCTTAAAGACTTCCGCTATGAAGTGTTCAAAATCAAATGGATTCTCTTTCTGAGTGTCGGTCAAATCTTTCTTAAACCTATGGTATAGACCTATCTCCAAAGTTTTGGCAATCTCCATAGGCTCTAGTAAAAAAGTATTGTCTAAGCTTAACACAGATCTATTCATTGGTAACCCCCCGAGTAGTTCATTATCCACTTATCATAACCAATAATGTCCAAGGGATATACCCGTCTGGCGGAGGAATATAGGATTCATTAAAGATAAAGAAAATTTCACTTTCGATTTAGAAGCAGTTGATGATACATTAGACTTCGCTATATACTGGTGTAATAAATGCGGTAAATGGACTACTTATATTGAGTAACGCATGAATAATACTGCGCTCTGGAACTCTTGAGCCAAGACTGATTTTCAAGCGGTATCACGGCAAGATCGTGAATATTAAGTGGCGTGATTGCGTGGATATTACGTGGCGTGACTGTGATTTGCGCAAGTGGCTGAACGATGAATTCTATAACACTGCATTCACTGCCACAGAAAAGGAATTAAAAACAAAAGGATATCCTGAATAGCCGCCTGTCAGCCCTTTGATTTGATTCCTGTGGAAAATATCCTGCACAAGGATAGCTCGACACGGATAGACTGGAATTATTGGCTGTTGGTATATTGCTTTCAGTATTGAAGGATGAAGGGCTGCGTGAAACTAAGTTTCGACGCAGCCCCATTCAGGATTGAGAGGTTATTATACCTCCGGTTCTTCCACTAACTCCGTAGTATCCTGCAAAATCACGGCAGTGAGCGGCTTCTCCGAGAGACTGAATAGGGCGGCAGCAACCTCGTGGAGGGCCGCATGATCTGCATCGGGCCTCACGTAGCTTATGCTCTTTTTCCTGATTTGAGGACCGCCGGCAGGTGTCAACCCGTCTTCATATTTCAGCACTAAGCTTGAAGTCAACGGCCTATCAACGATAGCCATCTCTTTTTCCCTCCCCCCTTGATCCAGAGGCCGATGGATTCGGCATGGTTGTATTATAGTATGAATTTGCTTGTACTATGGTTACGGTTGGGAAGCATCTTTGTCCAGGCGGCATTTTTTATTGGCGGTTATCCCTCACACTTGTCTGAGGCTCGGCATATCCTATAGCGGTATCTGAACCGAAAAAAGGATGGGCAGCCGCTATGAGTATGGAGATTTCCAACAGGACGCCTGAGCAAATCGCGTCCGAGATTAACTTTATCAAGGAACAAAGCGGCAAAATGCTGCTTAAAAACGCCGTTGAGATCGGACGGCGTCTGACGGAAGCCAAAGAGCTGGTACCCCATGGAGAGTGGCTCAAATGGCTGACTGAATCAGTGAGTTACTCCCGAAGCACTGCCAGCAGACTGATGAAAACCTTCCGGGAGTACGGGCCTATACTCTCCTCCCCCGACAGGGAAGAGGGCCCAAATGGTGCACCGGTGCAACATTTGAACTACACCCAAGGGATCATCCTTTTTGGGATCTCTGTAGAGGAACGGGATCAATTCATAGCGGACAATGATGTGGGGAACATGAGCAAGCGGGAGCTGCGACAGACAATCACTGAAAGGGGCCGGACGCCTGAGGAAGAAGAGATTCAAGAGCCGGAAAATCAGGTGACACAAAAGCAAGGAAAAGCGGAAGAGGCAGCGGATAAGGCAATAGATAAACCTACGGATAAACCCATGGATAAACCTATAGAACTGATCCCGGTGGAAAGGAAAATCATCAAGCCGAAAACTGTGCAAACTGTGCTGCCAACAGAGAATACCAATGCCGACAGCCTGAAATACGACGTTCAATACGCCAGGCATCGCGACAATATGCTTAGCGCCTACGGTGAGCTGCTGAAAACCCTTGTCGACTTAAATAGAGTAGACCCGGTGAAGAAGGAAGCAAACAGGAAAGATGCGCTGAAGATAGCGGCTAACATGGTGGAGACGCTGAAGCAATATCCTCCTGCTATTAAGACAAATTTGAATATTAAAAAGGACAGAGACTAGCGCACAAAGAGATGCCGGCTGCGGCATCTCTTTGTGCGCTATATCAAACATATCGCATTGGTTAACAGGATGTCGACAGTGCCGAACTCTTTTACTTTAGCATCTACGAGCTTATCAACATCAGTACGAATGCCAACGTCACCTTGTACCGCAAGTGCCTTTCCGCCGTGAGCTTTAACCTCTTCTACCATGCATCAATTATTCGCAAAGTATTTGCAATGATGTACGCTATCAAAACTGACATGGCTTGGGCATTTGGCTATTTGTTGTCATGCTGTATTTGATGGGGTATAAATTTCACCTTATTCTAGATACCTTTTAGATGACCACAAAAAGAAGAGGGGTAACGAATTAATGTTTCGTTACCCCTCTTTCTTGAATTTCAAAAGTAGAAATCTACTCCAGAGGGAAGCATGGCCCCAAAAATCAGGGCGGCTATTGAATTTGCTAACATTGGCAGTACAAAAGCCATCATAAAAACCTTGAATAGTATGGGCCTCGCCATGCAAGGTAATAAGTCTCAAAATGAAAAAAATGACCTAAAATGAAAAAGATTTTAACGAAAATGTAAGACGAGGAAAAAACGCTAAATTGGCGATGATGGCGGGATTTTCGGCAGTTTTTAGATTGGCATGATATGTTTTTAATAGAATTCCTGTGAATTTTCAGCTTGGCACCGTTTTTGCAATAGTATGTGATAATAAACTTCATTCTATAAAGAAAGGAGCGTAGTAAGTAAAAATGCAATTATTAAACGCTATTACAGCCGCTGAATATACACAAAGTGTTTGTCCTGTCTGTCTACAAACTATAGATGCTAAGATTGTTATTGAAGATAACCTCGTATATCTTCAAAAAGAATGTCCTGAACACGGACCGTTTTCTGTTTGTATTTGGCCAGATGCCCAACACTATCATTGGATGAAATCTTTTCGTTCTCCTTTTAAACCATTAAAATCCGAGCAGCCTTCAAAGAAAGGATGCCCTCACGACTGTGGTCTGTGCTCAAACCACCTTCGGCACTCTACTTTAGTCGAAATTGAGGTAACAGATAATTGTAATCTTAAATGCCCCGTTTGTTTCATGTCAGCTGATACCTCTGTTAGACAGGCAATCAATCCAAATCTTGAAGATCTTGAAAAACAATATAGGAAGATCATGAAGAAGACCAGTCCGTTAACCAGCATTCAGTTGACTGGAGGAGAACCAAGTACACGAAAAGATTTAGCCGAAATCATAAGATTGGGTAGAAAAGTAGGCTTCCAGGCAATTGAAATTAATAGCAACGGAATCGTCATTGCCAATGATCTTGAATATTTGAAGGGATTGGCGGATGCAGGTGCAAGTGGAATCTATCTGCAATTTGACGGCTTGGAAGACTCTATATATGAAAAAACCCGTGGTAAAGATCTACTAAAGACAAAACTGCAGGCCCTGGATAATTGTCGAAAGGCTGGAATACAAGTTGTCCTAGCCATGACCGTAATCTATGGAATTAATCATGATCGCCTGGGTGATGTCCTTGATTTTGCTTTAGAGAATAATGATGTTGTTGCTGGAATTGCTCTTCAACCTGCCTTTGTTTCAGGACGTTTTGAGGTCACGGCGGGCCGTCGTCTGTCAATGGGAGACGTAATCTTTATGCTGGCCGAACAGAGCAAGGGACTAATTCAACCTTATGACTTGTGGCCGCTGGGTTGCGCACATCCGTTATGCGATAGTGGTACCTATCTACTCGAAAAGGAAGGTATCTATGAACCGATCACTCGCCGGATAACACCACAAGACTTCAGTAGCCACTTCGATCCAGACAGTCCACAAGGATCAGTATTTACTGATATTGCGGACAAAATGTTTCCTGAGTCCCAGAGAGGGCTTTCCATAATAATCATGAATTTCATGGATGCAATGACCATGGATCTAAAGCGCCTTAAAGAATGCAGCATGGTTGTATCTAAACCTGACGGCAGTTTCGTCCCCTTCTGTTCATATCAGCTGAATCCGTTAGACTGCAAGGAATAATATTATTTTGTAACTGTTCAGGTATTCAGAATTCAGGAGTCAGAATTCACAGGGAATAAGAACTAGGATCATGTCTGATTTGGCCTGTTCTTTATAGGTGTTTTACCGGATCTCTCATTCTGACTACTGACTACTGACTACTGACTACTGTATCCTGACTACTGGCCCTGAATAGTTACATTATTTTCTAAAATTTGCTATAAATCTTTAAAAAGACAGTATTTTAAAATTTTATTTTTGGAGGGTATAGATGAACAGGAATGTCGATTTAGAACAAGAAGGTATAGAAATAAAAAAATCATGTTGTTATTTTTGTCACGAAAACTGCGGCGTTTTAGCTTACGTGAAAGATGGCAAAGTAATAGCAATCGAAGGTGATCCCGATTTTCCGACGAATGCAGGTGGATTGTGCTGTCGAGGAAATATTGCTTTAAAACACATTGATCATCCTGCAAGGATCAATTATCCGCAAAAACGGGTTGGCAAAAAGGGCGAAGGAAAATGGGAAACTATTTCCTGGGATCAAGCTCTTACTGAAATTGCTGAAAAGCTCTCTCAAATCCGTGATGAATCCGGGGCCGAAGCTGTGGCCACAGCTGGTGGTACAGCACGTACGGATGACTGGGCCCGTCGTAGGTTTATGAATCTTTTCGGTAGCCCAAATGGATTTCACAACGCTCATCTCTGCTGGATGCCAACCTTCATGATAGAAACGGCAATTTGTGGTTGGAGTCCTTTTGACTTGGACATGGGTAACAGTCGCTGTATTATCTTATGGGGACAGAACCCCGGAGCTTCAGGCATGCCGGCAATGCACCATCTCACAGAGTTACAGAGAAAAGGACTGAAGCTAATTGTTATTGATCCGCGTTATACTGAAACAGCGGCAAAAGCGGATCTGTGGCTGCCTCTTCGTCCTGGTTCAGACTGTGCTCTGGCTTTGGCTATGTTGCATGTTATTATCTATGAAGGTTTAGCCGACGATGCGTTTATTGCAGAGAATTGCGTTGGCTATGATGAACTTGTAGCTCATGTTGCAGATTTCACACCAGAATGGGCAGCACCGCTTACTTGGCTTAGTCCGGAACAAATCAGAGAAGTAGCTATGATCTATGGTGGTACACACAAACCAGGCAATATCCAATGGGGGACTACGCTGGATCAGCAGGGTAGAACAGCTGGAGGAGCCATTCATGCACGTGCCTTATTAAGAGCAGTCACTGGTAACCTGGATGGAATCGGATCAGATCTCTTGACAGGTCCCAGTTTAGACTCTATTACGGAAGAAGAGATGGAATGCAATGAATATCTGACGGACGAACAAAGAGCAAAGCAGATCGGCTCGGATCGCTTTAAACTTATGACCTGGCCGGGATATAGCAAAATTGCGGAAAATACAAGGAAAGTTTGGGGTAAAGCACCTACCGCAGAATGGATGTGTGAAGCTCACCCCCCCTCAGTCTTTAATGCAATTCTTACGGGCAAGCCTTATCCGGTGAGGGCATTGCTGGTCTCAGCTACCAACCCTGTTAACTCCTATGGAAATAGCAAAATGGTTTTAGAGGCCTTAAGAAAAGTAGAATTCATGGTAACCTGTGATTACTGGATGACCCCGACAGCGGCTCTTTCCGATTATGTCCTGCCGATAGCCGGTGCTCTTGAACGCCCGACCATGACCACTGTCTATGGGTGTGCCGACTTTATTCTTGCTTCCCAACGTGCCATACAGCCCATGTATGAAAGACGCAATGACTATAATTTCTGGAGAGACTTGGGATTGAAGCTAGGGCAAAAAGAAATGTGGCCTTGGGAAACTGTCGAAGATGCTTACCATTATAAATTAGAACCATGTGGGTATGGTCTCGACACCTATGACGAGTTTGTTGAATTTTACCGTTTCCACTTTCCTGAAAGAGAATACAACAAACATGAAAGGCAAGGTTATGCCACACCTTCAGGAAAAATTGAACTTTATTCCAGTGTTTTAAAAGATCTTGGTTATTCTCCGCTCCCAGAATACGTCGGTCCGGTAGAAAATGAGATAGATCATCCGGAATTGGCCAAAGAATATCCACTGGTTTTATCGACTGGTAATGGGTTTATGCCCTTCCACCATTCGGAGCAATTCCAGATCCCAGATCTTCGTTACTTAAGACATGAGCCCTATTTCCAAATAAATCCGGTGACCGCAGCAGAGTATTCTATACAGGAAGGTGACTGGGTTTGGATTGAAACGCAGCGTGGTCGTATGAAACAAAAAGCTGACTTAACCCAGGCTGTCGCACCAAGGGTCATTATAACTCAGCGTGGTTGGTGGTTCCCCGAAAGAGAGGTAGTTGAACCGGATTTGGGTGGTTGCTTAGAATCCAATACGAATGTTCTGACAAGCACCAGAGACGAGGACTGCGACCCGATGAGCGGAACTTGGGCTAATAGAGGCTTATTATGTAAAATTTATAAAGTTACAGCAACTGATGAAAAGGGGGGGAACTAACATGGCGCGTTACGCAATGGTGATAGATACACGTAGTTGTATTGGCTGCCAATCCTGTACAGTTGCCTGTAAGATCCACAATAACCTTCCTGTCGATATGATCTATAATCCTGTAACGACAGTTGGTCCTACCGGAGTATATACGAATTTGCACATGGCTCATATTCCTCTTTTATGTATGCATTGTGAACTAACGCCTTGTGTGAATGCCTGCCCAACCGGCGCATCCCAGAGACGGGAAGATGGGATTGTTTGGATAGAAGAGTCTAAGTGTGTGGGATGCAAGACTTGTGTCATGGTTTGCCCTTACGGCGCACGTGTTTCTAACCATGAAAAAGGAACTGTCCAAAAATGCGATTTTTGTTTCGATCGAGTGGATAAAGGCAGTATTCCTCGATGTGTACAGAGTTGTCATCAAAAGGCTCGTATTTTCGGTGACCTAGAAGACGAAACGAGTGAAGTCTTTAAACTAGTCAACGGAGAGCATGCTGTCCGCTTGCTGGATGATCTGGGGACTGAACCTTATGTTTTCTACATCTATGGATTGGAGGGATGATTTGATGGCACACAAACATGAGACATGGGGTTGGATGCTGGCCGTTGATTTCTTTTTTGCAGGAATGGGCGGTGCAATGCTCGTAATTGCTGGACTAAGTGATTTGTTTTTAGGAGTTGGAATGACCTCGGTTCTGGGAAATTTACTTGGCCCTTGTTTTGTTGGGCTGGGAGCATGCTTATTGGTACTGGAACTTGGACGTCCGTTTCAATCTTGGCGGGTGTTTATGAACCCAAAGGCTATTTTGACCTTCGGTGCTTGGAATATGTTGTTTGCGATAGGATCAGGCTTTATCTTTGCTTCTTTCGGCATAGGAGCCCTTCCCTGGAGCAACTCGATCCCAGTTCGTGAATTTTTCGCTGTAACCAATGTGATTTTTGGTATGGTTGTGGCCACATACCCAGGGGTACTGCTTGCGAGACATAAATCCCGTCCATTCTGGACCGGTGCAGGAATCATGGGATTATTCGTGATCTCTTCGCTGGTTACTGGAGCGGCTGCACACATGATTAGTCAGTACGTTTATGGCGCAATTTCTTCAATCGTTTCAAGTTGGGGTATTGTTGATGCATCTTCATCGGCTGTTCTGAGGGGATTACCATTTTTCGTAGCTGGACTGCTGGCATTGCAGTTGATTCTTTGGATAGGATATGTCTGGATCAAACATTCCGGATCGACTAAACGTGAAACTATTGCTGCTGAAAGATGGATCAGCGGAAACTACGCTATGCCTTTAAGGGTTGTTTCCTCTTTTTAGGAACCTTTCTACCGTTGGTGTTAGTCTTAATCCCTGGTGATTTAGCGAAAGGACTTGGTGCCTTACTTGTCATCCTCGGAGGACTTATCATGCGTTTATTGGTAGTATACAGTGGTCAAGACAGAACCTGGTTGCCTGGTGAGCAAAAATATCGCTCCAGACTCCCTCTAGGTCACGAAGCTTTCTTAAAAGCTTGGAATAAATAATATATTCTTGAGGTTATTTATGAAAGAAGAAAAACAGGTAAGAACAAATTGCCGTTTCTGTGGGTATTTGTGCGGACATACAGCCACGGTAAGTGATGGGCGATTAATTGATATTACTCCCGACAACACTAGATTTCCCTGTAATGACAGTATTTTGAAGGGATGTCAACGCTGGCGTCTAGCCCAGGAATATTTAGAGCATCCTCAACGAGTAAATTATCCGCGTAAAAGAATTGGGGAACGGGGTAGTGGCCAATGGCAGGAAATTAGTTGGGATCAAGCTTTGGATGAGATCGCTGAGAAATTACAAAGCTTGAAGGAACAATACGGACCGGAAATGCTTTCTACAGCAATCGGAGGTCCAAATACTTCTTACTGGCCGCTGCATCGATTCATGAATCTTTTTGGAAGCCCAAACAACATGGGAATTGGACAAATCTGTTGGAATCCAGCAACTTGGATCAATACATTGACCTACGGTTGGACCATCGAAAATGAAATTGACCCTAGTTATACTGAATGTGCTATGATTTGGGCAACAAACCCGAAAGAATCTGATAATTCTCTGTTTTGGAGAACCGTGTTAGAGTTTAGTCGCACAGGGAAACCTTTGATAGTGGTTGACCCGTGTTGCACAAAGACGGCTGAGCGGGCTACGCTTTGGTTGCAGATAAAACCAGGGACAGACGGATTTTTAGCGCTGGGTCTACTGCATGTAATTATTATTGAAGGGCTGTACGACCATGAATTTGTCGAAAAGTGGTGCCATGGATTTGAACAACTGAAGGAACATGTCCTTCGCTTTAACCCCGTTTATGTTGAGGGTATTACCGGGATTAAAGCAGATGATATCATGAAAGCGGCACGCTTATATGTGCTATTAGTAAAAACACACCGGCATCTTTGTACAGTGGGCGAGGAATAGATCAACTCGGAGCAAATAGCATTGCGGTTCACCGTGCTTTAGCTATTATGCGGGCAATAACGGGAAATATTGATGTTCTCGGAGCATCTCATTTAGCTGAAATGCCTGACTTTGTGCCTGAGCTTGATCAAGAGTTAAGTGATATCTTTCCAGACGTATCTCGTCAAAAACAATTAGGAAGGGATCAGCTATTGCTTCAATCCTATCCGGGTTATGAACGAGTCCGGGAGCTTACTATGCGTCACGGCAAGCGAATGCCCATGCGCTACCTCACTTCTGTTCACCCAAACCTAGTGTGGAAAGCGATGCTGTCTGGGGAACCCTATCCGATTAGGTCGTTGATCGTATCGGCGACCAATCCTTTGCTTACTCAGGCAGACACACAGTTGATCTATCAAGCGCTAAAAAGTCTTGACCTACTCATAACCTTAGAATTGTTTAACACACCGACCGCAATGCTTTCTGACTATGTACTTCCCAGTGCAGGTGCTTTTGAACGGCCTTTGTTTGAGACTAAAGCTGGAACGGCTAACCTTGCTTACGGAGGAGAGCAGGCTCTTCAACCCTATTTCGAAAGAAAACCTGACTTTTTTTTCTGGAGAGAGCTGGGGAAAAGACTAGGACAAAGTGAATATTGGGTAGAAGAAACCATGCAAGACAATTTAAGAAAATGTCTGTCCCCTGCGAATATGAGTTGGGAAGAGTTTTGTAGTGAAGGACTCTATGCAAAACCCAATACTTATCAAAAGCATGAGATTACTGATGTTCCGGGGGGGAACCCAGCAGGGTTCGCAACGATCAGTGGAAAGGTTGAGTTATTTAGTGAAATCCTACTGGAATTAGGGTCTGAACCCTTGCCAGAACCAATTATACCGGTATCTTCAGATGCAAACTATCCACTGCAGTTAATTACTGGTTCGAGGACACAGCCTTATAACGCATCCAGCTTCCGTCAGTTTGATCGATTGCGAAAACAACATCCCGAGCCATTGGCCAAAATTAATCCTATTACAGCAGAGCGGTTGGGCCTTCAGGATGGATGTAAAGTATGGGTTGAAACGGAGCGAGGGAGGGCATTGTTTGCCATAAAATACGCAAATATGTGTCCTGAAGTTGTGAGTGTGGAATATGGTTGGTGGTATCCTGAAATGGAGGCAAGTGAACCTTCGTTGGGAGGACTTTGGATTTCCAATGCCAACATTCTGACGAATGGGGATTTTGAGAAATCAGATAAATTGGTTGGTACATGGACATATAATGGGATACCCTGTCGATTAGTTCAATGTGAATAAGATTAGCTTCTCCGAACCTTTAATCCTAAAGTTAACACTATGGAGATAAGGTCTGGGCAATAAGTCCACAGAGTAGTAGAAGAAATTTTATTACTTGCTGTTTCGCGAAGGAGATGCAAGCAAAGAAGGTATGGGTGACAAAACTAACCCTACGTCTTTTCCTGCATGTTAAATGCAGGTTTTTTTATACTTATCAGACCCCCATGCCTCTACGCGGCGCCATCTGATGATGAAAAGGGGCCGTTCGGGTCGGGCAGCTTCTCGCACATCCGTTCACTCAGCGCTCCGAGGCTGGCACACGCACTTTCGTGGGAGCTTCGCCAAACCTCAGGGTAATACCTGATGTGAACCTGTGGCTACGCTTCCCACGAAAGCTTTGTGAGCCGTACCGCCCCTCCGCACGATTCGTTCACTCCTGTGCGAGAAGCTGCCTTTCGGGGGTCTCTAGATTTTCAAAGTCAGGAGTTGGGAATATGATTGATAGTTTTGGCAGAGATATAAACTACCTGCGGTTATCTGTAACTGATTTATGTAATTTGAAATGTACGTATTGCATGCCTGAAAAAGGAATAGCCAAGAAGGAACGGAAGGAAATCCTTCGCCTGGAAACGATTGAAGGGATTGCCCGAAGTGCCATCAAGCTGGGTATCAGAAAAATTAGGCTTACAGGTGGAGAGCCCCTCGTCAGAAATGGAATTATTGAAGTCATTAGAAATATTGCGCAGCTTAAAAATCAAGGACTAAAGGATTTAGGTCTGACCACGAATGGGATTTTATTGAAAGACTGTGCCGACCAACTAAAAATGGCGGGCTTAACTCGAGTCAATATAAGCATTGATAGTTTGGATCCGACGAAATATGCAAAGATCACAAGAGGGGGCAATGTTTCCGATGTGTTTGCAGGTATACGTGCTGCAAAGGAGGCAAAACTATGGCCGCTTAAACTCAACGTCGTACTCATAGGTGGTTTTAACGATAATGAGATTGAAGAATTTGTAGGCATGACTATGGAAGAGGATATCGAAGTTCGCTTTATTGAGCTTATGCCATTAGGAGAAGCGAGTGTTTGGGATCAAAAAAATTTCTTGGCAAGCACAGAGATAGTGAGAAGGGTCCCACGTTTAATACCCCTACCCTTCAAAGGACACGGAAGTGTTGCACGACTCTATAAACTACCGAACAGTAAAGGCAAGGTCGGAATAATTAGTCCGTTAAGCAGCCATTTCTGCAATTACTGTAACCGGATCAGGATTACACCAGATGGCAAACTCAAACCCTGTCTGCATTCCAATGTTGAGTTGGATATTCAAAATTATGGTGAGAATCTTGAACAATTTTTACTCGACGGAATAAATGCCAAGCCCTTTAGGCACTGTATCCAAAGCGATAGCTATGTTCCAATTCTGCGCAACATGAATGAAATAGGGGGTTAGGGTAATCACGTATTACCCCTAGAGCAGCTTAGAAGCATGGATAGATCGATCACTTAAAAAAGGCTTGAGAAAGGAAGTAAGTGCTGTTATGCAAATCATCAGGGTTGAAGATGCAGTTGGGACTGTATTATGTCACGATATCACCAAGATTGTTCCGAATGAATTTAAAGGGCGTGCATTTAAAAAAGGGCATGTAATTGTCGAAGAAGATATTCCAGAACTATTAAAGTTAGGGAAAGAAAATATTTATATTTGGAAAATAAATGAGGGAAAAGTACATGAAGACCAGGCAGCAATGAGAATTGCGCAAGCAATTATTGGCCCGGGAATTAGACTCAGTGAACCAAAAGAAGGAAAGGTCAGCTTGATTGCCGATTATCAAGGGTTGTTTACGGTAGACGAAAATCTGCTGGTACAGTTGAATATGATTGATGAAATCGTTATTGCCACCCGCAGCAACAGGAGACCAGTTCGTGAAGGGGATATCTTAGCTGGAGTTCGAGTAGTTCCCTTGGTGATTGATGACCACAAACTCCAAACAGTAGAAACAATCTGTGTAGCCCAACCTATTGTGCAGGTCAAGCCTTTTCAGAAATTGACTGTCGGTATTATAACTACAGGTAACGAGGTTTTTAAGGGGCGGATTACGGATAAATTTGGCCCGGTTGTTAAGAAGAAAGTCGAAGATTATGGCTGTAAGGTGCTCAACCATATTATTGTCCCTGACGATGCCGGGCAAATCTCTGGAGCGGTGAACTCGCTCGTCAAGCAGGGTGTTGAATTAATTCTGACGACAGGGGGAATGTCGGTCGATCCGGATGATGTAACTCCACGGGCAGTAAGAGAGGCCGGAGCGGAAATTATCACCTATGGGGCACCCGTTTTACCAGGTGCAATGATGATGGTAGCCTATATGAAGGATATACCTATTCTCGGATTACCCGGTTGTGTGATGTACCATGCAACAACAATCTTTGATCTTTTGCTCCCTTCAGTTCTGGCAGGAGAGAGAATTACGAAGCCGATGGTAGCCAGATTAGGTCTGGGAGGACTATGTTTGAATTGTGAAGTATGCCGTTATCCGGTATGCTCATTCGGAACCGGTGCCTGAGAAGAGAGGTTGAAAAGAAATATGAGCATGGATTTAACACATTTTGATGAAGAAGGGCGAGCTCGAATGGTTGATGTCAGTGACAAAGCTGAAACGGCCCGCGTAGCTGTTGCTCGAGGAAAAATTACCATGAAGGCAGAAACTTTTGAACGGATTCGGTCTGGGTTAATTGCCAAAGGGGATGTTTTGGCGGTGGCTCAAGTTGCTGGGATCATGGCAGCAAAGCAGGCCTCACAGATAATTCCCATGTGCCATCCGCTCATGATCACAGGGGCCAAGCTTAGTTTTAACTTAGTGGAACCTGGCGAGGTATATATTGAAGCGACTATGAAAGTCAATGGAAAAACTGGAATCGAGATGGAGGCCCTGACTGCGGTCAGTGTTGCTGCGTTAACAATCTACGATATGTGTAAAGCGATAGATAAAACCATGGTGATTGGGGATATTTATTTAGTTGAAAAGCTCGGGGGAAAAAGCGGACATTTTGTACGATAACTAACTGCCACTAGGCGTTAAAAGTATAAAGTAAGTGGCAGTAAGTCCCTGCATAAGTTCAACTAGACATTTCAGAAGCTGTGCTTCAGAAACGTAAGTTTCCTATATACGATGACTAATAGTAGAAGTTCGAGGCTCGAATATCTAGCTTTGTGACTCACAGTTGAAGGTAAGAAATCGGGTATGAAAGAGAGGACTTAATAATGGGTAAAATCATTGCTGTTTGCACGGTGAACGAAAAGGAATGCGCAAAAAGAATGTGGGCCAAGGAATTTTGAAAGTTAACTTTGGCCTTGAAGGAGATGCCCATGGCGGAGATTGGCATCGTATGGTTAGCTTGCTGGCGATGGAAAGTATCAAGAAGATGACGGATAAAGGGTTGGATGTCGGGCCTGGGGACTTTGCCGAAAATTTGACAACGGAAGGACTGGAATTATTCACCCTTCCCATTGGAACAAAACTGAAGATAGGGGAAAGCAGTATCGGAGAAGTCACTCAAATCGGTAAAGAGTGCCATACAAAATGTGCAATCTACTATCAGGCGGGGGACTGTGTCATGCCGAAAGAAGGAATATTTATCCGGTTGTTAGAAGGCGGAGCTGTACGTGCCGGTGACAGCATCGAGGTGATAGCTTAATGCTTCGGGTTGGTTTAGACTGGTCATGGATCGTTGAGACAAATAGTGGAAGGAAAGATCGGCATGAAAACCATGATTGAATTAGAAGAGGCTTTGGAGTTAGTTCTTAGCCGCATCCAACCGGTTGAAACAGAGTGCGTTTTAATTACTGATGCCTATCATCGTGTATTGGCAATAGATGTGACATCCCAAATTGCCATGCCGCCGTTTGAACGTTCGCCTCTCGATGGATATGCTTATCTAGCCACGGCAGGTGATCCTCAACCACTCCGGCTAAAAGTGGTGAGTGAAATCCCGGCTGGTACTTTCCCAGAGCGAGTTATCGCGCCGGGTGAGGCAGCAAAGATATTTACGGGCGCACCCATTCCACTTGGAGCTAACTGTGTTGTGAGGATGGAAGACACTAAGCAAATCGATGATGAAGTGACAATTATACATCCAGTATTACCGGGTTCCAATATCATACCGAAAGGGGAGGAAATCAAAAAGGGAGATCTCCTCCTTAAACAGGGTTTCTTGTTAACCCCACCGGCCATCGGGCTGTTAGCTGCAGTTGGACAAGAAAAAGTCACAGTATATCGTCGACCGCACGTGGTGTTGCTTTCAACTGGGGCGGAACTTATCGAGGTAGGACAACCTTTGCGCCCTGCTAAGATTTATAACAGCAACAGTCACACTCTCCGCGGGATGCTTCAAGAATCTGGGTGCAAGGTTTCTGTGATTCCTATCGTTTCCGATGAAATCGATAAGACCATCAAAGTGTTGGAGATGCTTGAGGACACCGATATGGTCATAGCGACTGGCGGAGCCTCTGTGGGAGATTATGATATAATGCGCCATGCACTAACCCAGTTCGGGTGTGAAATGTTGTTTTGGAAATTGAATCTCAAGCCGGGAACGCCAGTGTCTGTCGGGCAAAAAGAAAAGCAGTTCTTTATCTCCCTTTCAGGAAATCCTGCGGCAGCTATGGTAACGTTTGAACTTTTAGTTCGTCCTGCACTTCACAAATTAGCTGGACGAACGACTATAGAAGAGGGAAGATTTCTTGTTAAAATGGCCAGTGGTTTTGGAAAAACAGGGAAACAACGACGCTTTTTACGTGCTAAGGCGATGTTCAAAAATGGAGAAATTTGGGCTGATCTTGCTTCGGCACAAGGATCAGGAATTCTTCGTTCCATGATTGGCAGCCATTTGCTAGTGGATGTGCCGGCAAATCATGGGGCGGTGAAACCTGGGGAACTCCTGATGGCGAGTTGGATTGCGGACTGGGAGGCTTAAGATGGATTTTCATTCAACAGATGAATGTCCTCAAATCCCCGTCATTTCGATTGAGGGTGGAAAGTCCAATTCAGGCAAGACGACTCTTTTAGTAAAAATTATTCGTGAAGCGAAGCGCCGTGGGTGGAGGGTGGCAATTCTAAAACATGATGTCCATGGGTTCGAGATGGATAAACCAGGCAAAGATACCTGGCGCCATGCCCAAGCGGGTGCGGATATTGTAGGGGACCTGTTCCATAGAGAGCGGGCCTCCAGGCTCACCTACAGGATCCGTTCTAGCTTACTCAGGATTGATCCTATTATCCGTAACCAAAAAAGGTGAACTTATTAATAAAATCTTATATGTGTCCTATTTTCCATTATTGAAGAAGTTCATATGTTACTAATTCACTCGATGTTCTTGTATGTTTATGCAAATAGCTTCTTTCATGAACAACAATGTAGGGTACAAAGGGAGAATGAAAAGGTGAGAAATTTTAGTGTATCTGAAGTAATAGATTCCTTCGGTGTCAACAGGTTCACTTGGCGAATCTTTTTTTACTCGGCATAGCTATGGTATTTGATGGCTTTGATTACATGATAGTTTCCTACACCATGCCACAAATAGCTGCTGAATGGGGTTTGAACGCAGTTCAAAAAGGGAGTTTGTCCTCTTGGAGCCTCATAGGTTTGATCGTTGGCGGCGCTATCGCGGGTATCATCTCTGACAAAATTGGTAGAAAAAAAACCCTTGTTTACTCTGTTGCCGCATATTCCTTGCTAACTGTTCCCATTTTTTTTGTCCATAGCTTCGAGGCGTCTGCGTTTTTCCGTGTATTGACAGGAGTGGGGTTAGGGGCTTGTATCCCTGTTGTAACCACATGTTTTTCTGAATCCGTACCAACCAACCGCAGAGCCGTTTTTATTACGTTCGGTATGGCATGGATGATCGTTGGTTGGATGCTGGCTGGCGTTGTAGCCACCTTTCTTGTTCCTGGTTTAGGGTGGAGATTTTGTTACCTGTTGGGTGGTATACCTTTATTATATTCAATATACTTGTATTTTAAAATGCCAGAATCAATCCATTGGTTGACGAGTAAAGGGCGTAATCAAGAAGCCGTAAAAGCTCTTCAACATGTTGAAAAAATTGCCACTGGAAAATGTACAGATTGGGACCCTAATGCATTAGTTGTTCCGACACCGCCCAAAGTAGTTGGACCTAAAGCTCTTTTTTCTAAAGAATATAGATCAATAACTGCCGGTATCTGGATCATGTACTTTTGTGGCTGTTTCATTGTTTATGGCATTAATGCTTGGTTACCTTCATTAATGTTAGAGAAAGGTTTAAAGCTGACTTCAGCTTATGGCTTGGTAATCGCTCAAAATGCAGCCGCAGTTATTGCCAATTGCTCGACTGGTTTTGTCTCAGAACTAGTGGGGCGCAAAAAAAATCTCATAATGAGTTTTGCAGTCGCTGGTATTGCTGTTGTCATTATGGCATTCGTCAGTAGTAGTTTTGGGGCAATCTTACTTGCAATTCTTTTCTTGGGTTTTGCCGTTAATTATGCGATTACCGCAATACAGCCGCTGATGGCGGAGGCTTACAGAACTGAATTCAGGAATACTGGGATAGCTTGGTGTCATGCATTTGGCCGACTCGGAGGGGCTAGTGCTCCTATCGTCGCCGGCATAATCATCCAAATGAACCTTGGATATTCAGTGTCGTTTTCGTTTTATACTTTACCTGCGTTAATCGGTATAATTGCAGCCGTTGTTTTTGTTAAAAACGAAACAAGAGGAAAATCTCTAGATCAACTTGCCGAAGAACAGATTAATTTGTAAAGGATTAAGTATCTGGTTTTGATCTATGTTGTAAATTAACATAGGTGAGGGGTAGGACCAACATCAAAAAACCCATGCTAAGACAATATATGGTACCAACAAGCCGATTTTTCCAACGCTAAGGAAGGTCGGCTTGTTGGTAAAAATAATGGTATTTGATAACGAAATTAATAGTTAAATAGCTTCTGAAGCTCCACTAGAATGGAAGTTACTTAATTCAGCATTCTTGAAAGCTCTACATAAACTTACTCGGGCATCAAATATTTTGGAGGTTACCTTTTTGGGGCGATCAGCGTTCCTGAAAGTTGGAAGAACTGCATAAGATTCCATGACAAGCTCTACCTGCTCTCTAACGACCTTGGCTAATAGATCTGCGTTTTCCTCATAGATTCTTTCGTCTAATCCCCGTTTAATTAAATACCTGATGGTATCCGATGTGGTTTCACCTCTTTTCTCCGAGATCACCTGGATTTGTTCGAACATGGCCTGATGGAACTTCACCGTCACCGATCTAAGGTCTGTTGACATAGAACACCCTCCTTAAGCCGATTGACTTTCCTTCGACTCCTTAAATTTTGCGTCTTTGTCCAGTATTGGAATTTTTGGTCTTATCGAGCCATTAATATGCATATGCAAATACCGTGCCAATAAGCTTTGATTTTCAAGGCCTCAACCACTCAAATTCTTTCTTATAATCGGACGGGTTGAGAGTACCTTTGCTATTTTAGCACTTCTTTGTCTTATACTGTTATCTGGGTAATCAATTTTAAGTATTGGAGGATTCGTGTGAGACTGAAGCAAGCAATAAGTCATAACAATAAAGAGAAAATCTGAAAGAAGATGTTTATGCCAGTCTTGTTGAAGCTCATTTAATAATAGAAAGCTTGATGATTAGAATAGAGATTAGCAAAAAAATCCCAATATGATAATAACTAACTCATTTTGAAACCGATTTATAATAATTTAAAGTATTTTTAGCTTTCAAAGCCCATAAAAATTTGTACTGAGAAGTGAAAATCGGTGGAAAATGTTCCAGATAGGCGATTACACACTTGAATGAAGAAGGGCATTCCCATATATGTAGATATAACTTAGAAAAATGATACTGTGGAGCGATGGATAGGATTATTGAAATTAAGTTGCTGGAAAAGAATGGTGGAAAAAGCGGACGTGTGTTGAGGGACGAAAACTCATAGAGAGTCCATATATTCCGTCTAATAATTTGTGAAAGGATGTTATATCCATGGAAAAAGGAGATCCTGTGGAGCAGATAATAATATAAAAATTCAGAGCTTGTGACTTGTTATCCTTTTAAATCCTTATTTCGGCGTATGTTTTGCCGAAGGGAGTAATTTCATATTTTCAGTCCAAAAGGACTAAAATCAATGATTTATAAAGGGGATCTTCCGGTATGATGAGGGGAAACCATGAGAGTGGGTTCCCTATTCTTTTCGAATTTTCGCTTAAAGGCGTGTTACTGTCAAGGAATGTGTTATCTTTACAAAAGATTGTCATAATTAGCTTATGAATTTTAAAATTTTCAACAATCTATGTGATAAAATAGTACTAGGGGACAAGAATTAATAATATATTCATATCACTGGTCCGACCATCAGACAATGTGGTATAATGTGGTAGAAAAAGCTTCAGAAGGAGAGATGATTATGGTTTCTAAGCTAAGTGAATATATTGCTGATAAAATAGCTAATTTTATTCATGATAAATGTGGATATTCAGTAATTGTTTGTAATGAAACTGGGATAATCATCGCTGATTCGGCTAAAACTAGGATAGGTGTGCAACATAAAGGAAGTCGGCAAATATTAACGAGTAACATTGACTCAACTGTAGTCACAATTCAAGAGGCAGAAGCTTCTGAGGGAAAGCTTAAAGAAGGATATAATATGGCCATTAAGGAAGATGGAGTTAAAATTGGTACCTTTGGAATTGCCGGACCGATAGATATTGTCACGCCAGTTGCCAAAATTGCAGCAGGGATGGTCGTGATGATGCTAAGAGATGAAGAACTAAAAGTCGTCATTCGTAATCAAGTCCAGGTTCTAACTATAGCGATTGAACAAGCCGCAAGTGCAGTCCAACAAACTGCTGCTTCTGCCCAAGAAGTCGCTTCAATAAGCCAAGCAATTGCTAAAGAAGCAGAGCAGAGTAATAATCAGCTCCATTCTACCTCTAGTATCTTAGAACTTATAAGGAAAGTGGCTAAGCAAACTAATCTATTAGGGTTGAATGCAGCTATTGAGGCGGCACGGGCTGGCGAGCAAGGTCGTGGTTTTTCTGTAGTTGCAGGAGAGGTGCGAAAATTAGCCGAAGAAAGTAATCGATCGGCTAGTGAGATCAGTGGGATTTTACTAGAATTTCAATCGATTATTCAAAAAATAACGGAAAGTTCTTTGCGTAATCGTGCCATTACACAGGAACAAGCACAAGCTAATCAGGAGATAGCACAATTAATTGATGGAGTTCAACTAGTGAGTCGAGAGTTAGAGTCATTGGCCTCTAGTTTGTGAGGACGGGTTGAATCTTAGGACAGGAGGACTCTTTTCTGTGGATGTAATGTTAGCTTATGGCAAAAGTGGGTTGAACATCAACGTTTCTGCGCATACGAGGATTGTCGAGCCGATGTTTTTGGAAGTTCCTGAGGACGATCATGAACTTGTGCTACATGCTTTGCGCAATCCTATCGGTGCCAAACCACTAAGAGAAATGGTTAAGTCAAATGATAAGGTTGTTATCGTGATTAGCGATATTACTCGGCCAACCCCTAACCATAAATTGGTGCCCTGGATACTTGAGGAGCTGACTCATGTTCCACTTGAGAATGTTACGATTATTAACGGTCTTGGAACACATCGTGACCAAACAAGACAAGAGCTTGTGGAAATGTTAGGAGAGAAAGTTGTAGATTCTGTTCAAATTATCAATCATCATTGTCACGAAAAATCCGAACTGACGCATTTGGGAACCAGTAGCTTTGGCTGCGAGGTATATCTAAACAAAGAATATGTTGAAGCTGATTTTAGAATTGTAACTGGGTTTATCGAACCACACTTTTTTGCAGGTTTTTCGGGAGGACCAAAAGGAATTATGCCTGGTATAGCAGGTATTGAAACGATTCTGACATTCCATAATGCTAGAATGATAGGGGATCCTATGGCTACATGGGGTATTTTAGACAAAAATCCTCTTCAAGAAATGACTAGGGAAGTCAATAATTTCTGTAAGCCGGATTTTCTTCTTAATGTAGCATTGAACGGGAAGAAAGAGATTACGAATGTTTTTGCGGGTGAGCTGACTGCAGCTCATGCTGTTGGGTGTGCTTATGTCAAAGAGCATGCCATGATTAAATGTGATGAACGTTATGACGTGGTGATAACCACAAACGCTGGTTATCCTCTTGACCAGAATCTATATCAGGCAGTGAAGGGCATGGATGCTGCCCGTATGATTGTCAAGCAAGGAGGGACGATTATTTGTGCAGCTGAGTGTAGTGAAGGTATGCCCGAACATGGTAATTTTGTTAAAATACTTGAAATGCGCAACTCACCAAAGGAACTTTTAGAAATGATTAACGAGCCCTCATTTCAAATGTTTGATCAGTGGGAAGCACAAAGATTAGCAATGATTCAGGAGTGGGCAAATGTATACTTGTATTCCTCGTTGCCTAAAGAATCAAACAGAATTGCAAATTTAACTCCTACGAGTGATATTGAACAGACTTTGAAGGAACTAACGGGTAAATACGGTGATGATATGAGTATTGCGGTTTTGCCACTTGGCCCTCTTACAATTCCGTATGTCGAAGAATAAGGTGTAACTTAATTATGGTCAAGATTAGGGTTGAATAATAACTCAATTAGAAAGGGACGCCGTTCATGTGTGAACGACGTCCCTTTCTTAAATATTACTAATCTATAACATCAGAACCTTGTTCAGCCATTTCCTTTTCGGCGAAGGTAATCATTTTCTTAACCATATTTCCGCCGATTTGACCAACTTCTCTGGTTGTCATGTTAGCAAACCCTTTTTCTTGAATATCATCATCTAAATCTAGTTCTTCAGCTACTTCCCACTTAAGTTCATCCAACTGTCTTTCGGATTCAGGAACTTCAGGTGTATTACGGCTCATATTTAACCATCCTCCTTTTTCAGTTGTTTGTTTAGACAATTATTATCATAACCATCTAAAAAGTCTTTATACACGTAATGAACACATAAAGTTATCCATGATTAACAATACTAATTTAGTATTTCCATAGAAAACAGAGTATTAATGCTAGTTTTTAGTTAAAGCAAAGAACTAGTATTGATTCTGATGATTCTGTATTTTGTAGACCAGTGTAAAGGATATTTGCACCTCTTGTCGAACTATTTATAATATGTTTCAAACACTTATAACATATTAAGTTCAGTCATCATTAAATCAAGATAACTCCAGGAAATTGAGTTAATAAACTTGGAAAAGGGATAAGAATATTGTTGAAAGGAAGGTTAAGTTTTTCCGAGTTTTCTTAACTAGAAATGACGTGCATGAAATGTCTTTGATGGGAGGAGTATTTGAGGTCATTGAACAGACCATCTCCCAACATAAAGTAAAGAGAGTTCTCCAGGTTAAACTAAAAGTTGGAGCACTTACGAATGCGGAACCAGATGCCCTACAAATGGCATTTGAAGCTTATTGCAAGGATACCATTTGTGAAGGAGCAGAGCTGTTAGTAGAGCGTATAAACGTGCTTGGGCGTTGTCAGAACTGTCATTATGAGTTTAACGTAAAGGGCATGTTTTTTATCTGTCCAAACTGTCAAGATGTCAACATTGAAGTAATTCAAGGTGAGGAACTTTTACTTGAAAGCCTGGAGGTGGAATAATGGAAGCATCCCGTCGTGAAATTGAGGTAATGGCTAATTTACTTAACTCTAATGATACGCAAGCTGAACTAAATCGAGCTCATTTTAGGAAGAGTAATTGTTTGGCTATAAATATGATTGGCTCACCAGGAGCAGGAAAAACTTCACTTTTAGAAAAGTCGTTGCCCCTCTTAACGAGGAGTCTGCGTGTAGGGGTTATAGAGGGAGATATTTTTACTAGTAAAGATGCGGATCGCATTGCAATACACGAGATACCTGTTATTCAGATTAATACTGGCGGAGGATGTCATCTTGACAGTAAAATGGTAAGTAAGGTTTTACCGGACTTTGATTGGAATGTCATAGATCTAATGATTATTGAAAATGTCGGGAACTTGGTATGCCCGGCGGACTTTGATCTGGGTGAAGCATTCAAAGTCATCGTGCTTAGCATAGTTGAAGGAGATGACAAACCCTCAAAATATCCTGTAATTTTTCGCAATGCCAAAGCAGTTGTTCTGAATAAGATGGATCTTGAAAAATTGACTGATGTAAATATGGAGACGATGAAACAAGATATTCTAGCAATTAATCCACACATACGAATTTTCGAAGTATCTTGTCGCAATGGGAATGGTCTAAATGAATGGATTAGTTGGCTGAGTCAAGAGGTAATAGATCACCAAGAACATAAAGGGTAACATAACTTTTAGATAGTTAAGAAACTGAGGTACTAACATGTAATAAAAAAATTCCTTTTTAAGAATAATGTGTATTAAATGATCAAAGAGCCTTTCACCTTTAAAGATTGATATGGTGAAAGGCTCTTAGTTTTTACGTTGCGAATTTCCCTTTGTGCTGAATGGAGTTAATCTCCTTTATTACTAATTCAGTCAAACGAGGAAATAGGGCTTCAATTTCAGGGCTTATTTCTAAACCCCACTCTAAACTTTTAGGTTGGATACCAAAAATCAAGGTTTGCGGAGCATGCCCTAATACATTAGCCATGGTAAGTACTTCTACAATGCCGATTTGATGAAAGGATACTTCATATTGTTCAGGGATTACTTGAAGATCCCCTGGCTGAAAGCGGAACAATGCTCCAGGTTCAGCATTTGCATTAAAGGCATCAACGATAATAAGAAAGTCCACATCTTGTATTAAATGAACGAGCTCAAGTCCAGCCGTGCCCCCTTCAAGTAGTTCAACATTGTCGGGGAGTGTTTTTTTAGCTAGTTCGTCCAAAAAACGAACTCCTAAACCTTCGTCAGATAAAAGGATGTTTCCTACTCCCATCACCATAATTTTTGGTGATTGCATACTTATACGCTGTTCTCCTTTCTTTTCTTGCCAAAAAACATAAAGAGAAATTGTTCATAGGCTGATGTGAAAACAAGATAAACGTGAACGGCGATCACTGCGATAAATAACCACATCAAGAGGTAATGGAACCCTCGTACAGATGCTAAACCTCCAAAACTACCAGCCAAACTGGCCATTTCTATAGGCTTGTAAAGTATAAAGCCTGTTATGGCCTGAAGCACAGTCATAATAGGTAAGGCAATATAAGCCATTTTTTGAAGAGGGTTGTATTTTCCGGTTTTAGGATGTTTGCCTATAAATAAATAATATTTAATTTGGGGCCAAGTTGTTTTTACATCCTGAGCGTTGAAAAAGAAGGTGTCATAATCTTTATGCTTCCCAAAAAAGGAGTAATAGAAACGGACAATGCCATTAATCATTAAGAGATACATAAAGATAAAATGTAGATTCCGTACTAGGTTCATTGGCATTCCAGGATACGGGGAATGAATGAACCAACCTGTAATACATAAAATCAAAAAGTTAATCAAATTGATCCAGTGGCTAATACGCTGAAACAATGGGTGGTCTAAGTCCAATTGGCTAGACATGTCCTTCCCTCCTTTATTACCAGCCGATCTGGAATTTTTTAATCTGGTTAGTTACAGGATGAATAAGGTGAATTGCACACGCAAGGCATGGATCATAGGAACGAACGACCCTTACAATATTAACAGGATTATCTAGATCAGGTACTGGGACGCCAATTAGGGCTTCTTCGACCGGACCACGGATGCCCTTGTCATCTCTTGGGGAGAAGTTCCAAGTTGTCGGAACAACCATTTGATAGTTCTCAATTTTGTGATCACCAACTTTGATGAAGTGGCCGAGTGAGCCTCGGGGTACTTCAGTCATGCCGGCACCTTGGCCAGTGACTGGTGCTTCCCAATGATCAGTATCATGAATGCGGAAATCCTTAGATCCCATTTCTTTTTCTAAGGCATCTAACCAATTGAACATATCTTGGGCCATCATGAGGGTTTCATAAGCTCGAGCAGCATGACGTGCTACTGCCCCTGGTTTGATACTATACTTGGCGATGATGTCCATAAGGCCTTTAGGCTGCATAACCAGCATTCGGGCGAGAGGCCCAACTTCGATTGGTTTACCATCATAACGAGGAGCCTTAACAAAGGTGTAGGCCCCATTCTTATCTAAATCAGGTACAGTATCCTCAGTATAAGGAGTTTTACCATTAGCGCTGGCTTTATACCAAGAATATTGAACGTCTTCTGTAATTTTTGCTTCATCGACAGGTATGATTTTGCTTAAATTACCATCCATAATGACGCCTGCTTTAAAGAACATATCTTTGCCGGCATCGTCACGGGCAAATCCACCATAAGATAGATAGTTTGGACTCCCTCCTCCTACACCTGCTTGAGCTAAGGGCAGAAGTGGGCCAGTACCGAACGTTAATACATCTGGCAAATATGTCTTCTCGATAAAATCAAGTTGTTCATACAGCATGGAACGGAATTGCTCAACTACTCCAATGCTAGGAAGCATAGTTACGCCACCAACAACAATCGAAGATTGGTGAGGCTGTTTTCCGGCAAACAGTGCGGACATTTTTTTGGCCTTCGCTTGCATCTCTAAAGCTTTGAGGTAATGGGCAACGGCCAAGGTCACTAATTCAGGATCGTTGACACTGAAGGCATCTGGTTTGTAACGAGGAGTTAGTGGAGCAGTATCTCCGGCAGTCACCAACTTGACAATTTTGTCTTTAACAGCCAGAAGGCCAGGGTCCTTTCCTTGATATTGGGCGACAGCCATAACATCTATATAGTCTAGGGCACTTAGATGGTAAAAATGCAGAGGATGGTCATGTAGATACATGGCTCCAATGATCAGGTTTCGGATCAGCCGACCACCGGCTGGAACATTTGCTCCATAGGCTTTGTCTAGGGCTAAAGAGGACGCCCAACCATGAGAACCAGCACAAACTCCGCATACACGTTCTGTAACAAAAGTTGCATCCCGAGGATCACGACCGCGGAGCATAGCTTCAATCCCACGATACATGGTTCCGATAACATGAGCGTCAACAACTTTTCCATTCTCGACTTCTACTTCAACTCTTAAGTGTCCTTCAATACGTGTTAAAGGATCGATAACTACTTTCGCCATTACATGTCCTCCTTATGATCCTTTTTGCTCAGTCTGCCGCTGGCCGCTGTAGCAACTAAATGGGCACCTAGACCCACTGCAGCAGCTCCTCCAATAACAGCCCCCACAGTATTAGCATTAACTTGACCTATACCTGGAAGCTTAAAGGTCTCTTGTTTGGAATATAAGGGGCTAAATCCATTATAGAAGTCTTTCTCTGAACATCCGGAACAGGGAGATCCTGCATTAATACAGAAGTTGGCGTTATCATTCCACCATACTTGAGCACAATCAGTGTACGTCTTAGGACCTTTGCACCCCTTTAATATTAGGCAATACTCTTTTTGAAGAGGATCGTTCCAATCTGTGAGGTAGTTCCCATTTTCAAAGTGCCCGCGTCTTGGACAGTTATCATGCAATAATGATCCGTAGTAGGCCACTGGGCGATTTTGCGAATCAAGCGCTGGAGCCTTTTGATAAGTTAAGTAATATAGAATTGTACCAATTAAAGTGGTAGGTTTGACTGGACAACAGGGAAGATTAATCACAGGTTTGTTAATCCCTTCGTTTCTGAGGATTTCCGCCACCCCGACGGCACCCGTTGCACAAGCCCCCGGAATTCCAGCGCCTTCAGATGCACAGCTACCGATGGCGATAATCACCTGAGCTTTTTTGGCCGATTCAATAAGGATTTCGCGGAATGCTCTTCCTCCAATCATACAGAAACGGTCTTCTTTGGCTGGACAGGAACCCTCTACAACGAGAACAAAGTTTTCTTTAAGAGCATCTTGGTACGCTTCCTCTGATGTATAACCGGATCCGGCCATAATGGTTTCGTGATAGCGAATTGAGAGCATGTCTAAAATGAGTTCAGCGGGTGAAGGATTTAAGGTAGAAATGGCTGATTCTGTGCATCCAGTACAATCCATCCCTTCCAACCAGATAACAGGTGGCTTCTTAAGTGCCTGTTCCAGTGCATTAGCCGCTTGAGGGACGATAAGCTCGGGTAGTCCAAGTGCTGCCGTTGTTGCTCCGATTAATTTCATAAAATCACGCCGAGAAATCCCTTTGACTTTGAGTAAATCAAAATTACCCATACTTTACAGAACACCTCCTGATTTGAATTGCTCCTTCAAACTACGTAACCTTGGTGTAAACAAAAACTATATATGTAACTTATATTCTGGAAAAATTGTTAGTTTCCTTTAAAGCTCAAGAATATTTTGAAGATTATCAATATTAATTTACAATTTTGTTAATCATAAATATTAATGACTAAAATTTGTTTAGAGAAGGTGGCTAGTGTCAAGCCATTAGGCAAAACATTTTAGATTTAATTTACTTGATGAGAACAGAGTTTGACGTGTACAATAAGAGTGTTATTATGAAGAATTATTATAGTAAGCTTGAAAGCTGGTCATTTAATAATGAAGATACATGCAAGAGCAATTTATTTTAATGGTATTGTTCAAGGGGTAGGTTTTCGACCTTTTGTTTTTAAGCTTGCGGATGAACTAGGTATTAACGGCTGGGTAAATAACTCGAGCCGTGGAGTAACAATCCATGCAGAAGGAATTAATCTAGACTTGTTCTATGAGCGTTTGATCAAAGAAGCTCCCCCTTTGGCAAAAATTGTTTCAGCACGATCTATCGAAATAGAGCCTAAGAACTATATTACGTTTGAAATTGTTGAGAGTGAGTCAGAGGCAGAGGCGGATGTTTTAATTTCGCCAGACGTTGCAATGTGCAGAGATTGTCTCAAGGACATGACGGACCCTAGGAGTCGTTACTATGAATTTCCGTTCACAAATTGTACGAATTGTGGTCCTCGCTATACAATAATTCGTGATGTCCCTTATGATAGGGCACTAACGACTATGTCAGAGTTTCCAATGTGCAATTCGTGTGCAGCAGACTATAAAAATCCGAGGGATCGACGATTTCATGCTCAACCGGTTGCCTGTGAAAATTGTGGGCCGAAGCTTCTGCTTATAGATGCTCTTGGTCGATCGCTCCCAGGGATAGGCATAGATCAGCTAGCTCAAGGTGGTATTATTGCGGTAAAAGGACTAGGGGGGTTCCATCTCATTTGTGATGCTCGAAACACCGAAGCCGTTCGTCGCTTGCGAGAGCGAAAGGAAAGGGGATCAAAGCCTTTTGCGGTTATGGCGAGGTCTGTCACAATGGCTCGTGACGAGGTTAATATTTGTACTGAGGAAGAAGAAGTGTTACAGTGTCCGGCAGCCCCTATTGTAGTCCTAGAACGAAAGATCACACTGACGGATCCCTTACCAGAGGACATAGCACCGGGTATACATACACTAGGAATCATGCTACCTTATACCCCAGTACATCATCGTTTATTTGAAGGACCCTATGATTTTTTAGTTATGACTAGTGCCAACCTCAGTGGGCGCCCACTAATTTATTCAAACGAAGAGGCCTTCGATGCTTTACAGGGAATTGCAGATTATTTTCTGATGCACAATCGAGATATTTATCATCCCTGTGATGATTCCGTCCTTCAACTGATTGGTAATCAAATTGTCTTTTTTCGAAGAGCCCGTGGCTACGTCCCTTTACCAATTTTAATGTCCAAGATTCAGATAAAGACCCCACTACTCGGTGTGGGAGGGGAGCTTAAAAATGCTTTTTGCCTTGCCTTCGGGCAGCGGGCTTTTGTAAGTCAATATATTGGAGATATGGAGGGGTATGAAAATCTTCAGCGTTTTCATCAGGAACTAGAATCCTTTCAACGAGTCGTCAACATTGCGCCGAGTGCGATTGCCTATGATAAACATCCAAACTATCAGCTAACGAGATTTGCCTTGGAACAGCCTTGGCCAAAATATGCCGTGCAGCATCATCATGCCCATTTAGTTAGCGTGTTGGGGGAATGGGACAGAACCGAACCAACCTTAGGAGTTATCTGTGACGGAACTGGTTACGGAGACGATCATTGTATCTGGGGATTTGAATTTTTGTATGGGAACTCTTCAGGTTATGAACGCAAGGCACATCTGGAGTATCTAGGTCTTCCGGGAGGAGATGCAGGTGCGAAACAGCCTTTACGAATTGCTTATGCGTATGTTAAAACTCTTTTCGAACGCGACGCGTGGGAAAAGACTATGCCCCTTTGGTCATCCCTTTCAACCCTTGAACGTCAGATCTTAGATCGTCAACTTGAAACCGGAGTTCAAGTCTTCCAAACCTCAAGTGCCGGGAGACTGTTTGACGCGGTCAGTGCCTTACTGGGTGTGTGTACAAAGGTAACCTATGAAGGACAAGCTGCGATTGAGCTGGAAAGCGTTGGGACTGGGTTCTTGAGGCAAGAACACCTTGAAGAAGCAGAATTTCGGAGGGGAAGTGAACAATTACTCTATTCATATGAAGTAAGAGCTGAGAACGGGATGCTTATCCTAGGAGTCAGACCGCTTTTTGAAGAACTGGTTCGAGACGTTCTGCTTGGCGTGAGCCGGGAAGAAATATCCTATCGGTTTCACCAAACGATTGCTCAAGCGATTGTGGATATAACCCTGCAACTGGGGGTAAGCAGCGGCCCTTTGGTTTTAAGTGGAGGGGTATTTCAGAATAAACTCTTAACCGAAGCGGTCCTTGAAAATTGTCAAGCACAAGGAATAAAGGTCTTGCGTTCCCGAAGCCTCCCTCCAGGGGATGGAGGCCTGGCCTTTGGACAACTATTAATTGCGAATGAGGTGTTATAATGTGTCTAGCCATTCCTGCTAAAATTGTGACAATAAATGGTTCTATCGCCAAAGTAGATATGATGGGAAATGAACGCACAGTCAGTATCGACTTGGTCCCAGAGGCTGGAATTGGCGAATACGTGTTAGTTCATGCTGGTTTTGCCATCAGTATTATTGATGATGAAAGTGCCAAAGAAACGGAAGAGCTGCTGCTGGAGGTGGCTAAGGCCTATGAAGAAGACCAGTAAGGAATTAATGGCTAAGGCGAGCATCCTTCTCGCGGAAATTAAGTCCTTAGCCCAAAGTCCATTTACCATCATGGAGGTTTGCGGAACGCATACTGTAGCTATCGCCAAAAATGCGCTTCGAGAGTTGTTGCCATCCACTGTGCGGTTAGTTTCTGGACCGGGTTGTCCAGTCTGTGTTACTGCTAATGGAGATATAGACAGGTATCTTTTTTTGGCGGCCCAAAAAAATGTCCTGACCGCAACGTTTGGGGACATGATTCGGGTGCCGGGTACAGAGAAGAATTTACAAGAGTTAAGAGCTGAAGGCGCAGATATTAGAGTTGTTTATTCAACCCAAGATGCTTTGGAGTTAGCTCGTCAAAATCCTGACAAAGAGGTTGTGTTTCTTGGGATTGGCTTTGAAACCACTGTTCCTACCGTAGCAGTGAGTATAGAGACAGCTAAACGTGAGGGGATAAAAAATTACAGTGTGCTTTCTATGCACAAAGTGGTCCCTCCGGTACTAAAGTTGTTGGCAGAGGACAATGAACTCGTTGTCGATGCTTTTCTAGATCCTGGACATGTCTGCGCAATTATTGGCATAGAGCCGATAAAGTTTATGGCTGAAGAATATGGTAAACCAGGCGTTGTTACAGGATTTGAAGCACTGGATATTCTAGAGGGGATAGTGATGCTCCTTCGCCAACGTGCAGAGGGACGCTCTGACATTGAAATCCAATATCACCGTGTAGCTAAGTCAGAGGGAAACCCTCAGGCTAAAATGTATATTGAGCGGGTCTTTGAGCCTATTGATGCGTCTTGGCGAGGGATAGGACTAATCCGACAAAGTGGCTTGGGTATACGGGAAGAATATAGCCTTTGGGATGCAGCCTTAAAATTTTCTTTGCCTGTATTTAACTCGCGGGAAACACCCGGGTGCCGTTGCGGAGATGTCTTAAGAGGGATAATCTATCCGACTGAATGCCCTTTGTTTGCCAAACATTGTACGCCGATGAAGCCTGTCGGACCTTGTATGGTATCTACTGAAGGCTCTTGTGCGGCTTATCACCGTTACGCTCAAAGGAGTGTGGATTAGATGGAACGAATTATGTTGGCTCATGGAAGTGGTGGTCGGCTAAGCCATGAATTAATACTTAACCTTTTTCAAAAATACTTAGGAAATCCCTACTTAAATCAGATGAACGATGCTGCTCTGGTTCCCGGCAGGGAGCAGATCGCTGTTACAACCGACTCTTTTGTAGTTTCTCCCTTGTTTTTCCGCGGAGGAGATATTGGCAAACTTGCGGTATGTGGTACTGTCAATGATTTAGCGGTTAGCGGAGCAATTCCCAAGTTCATAACCCTTGCACTTATTTTAGAAGAGGGTTTGCCCATGGAGGAATTGGAAAAGATTATTAAAAGTATTGCCGAGACAGCTGCTGAAGCTGGGATAGTCATTGTCAGCGGGGATACGAAGGTTGTGGAGCGCGGAAGTGCCGACAAAGTTTTCATAAATACCACTGGGATAGGATATATTACAAATCGTTTAGTTGGTCCGGGACAGATTCGGCCCGGTGACGAGATTCTTATAACAGGAACGATTGGTGATCATGGGATTGCAATTTTGTCGGAGCGAGAAGGGCTGGAATTTCAAACTCCTGTGCTTAGTGATTGTGCTCCTTTAAATAAACTGATTGATACTTTTTATCTGCCTGGAGTCAAATGCATGAGAGACCCTACCCGTGGCGGTGTGGCGACAACTTTAAATGAATTAGCGCAACAAGCAGGAGTGAGTATGCTTTTAAAGGAAGAGCTCTTACCTTTGTCCCCAAGCGTAGAAAGTGCCTGTGAGATGTTAGGGCTGGATCCCCTTTATTTAGCGAATGAAGGAAAAGTATTGGTCATTGTGGGGCCGGAAGTTGCGGATGAAGTGCTCATGAAGATGCAGACTCATCCACTGGGACAAGATGCAACACGTATTGGACAGGTACAAGAAGGAAAGTCTGGGCTTGTGCTTTTGGAAACTCTCCTCGGGGGGAAACGTATAGTTGGCATGCTCGAAGGCGAACACCTTCCCCGGATATGTTGAGAAAGTATGAGGCGGTATTATGCGGATAGCAGTCATTGATGGACAGGGTGGCGGTATAGGCAAACACATTGTAGAACAGTTGCGCAAAAAGATCCCGGAGTTAAATATCCTCGCGCTCGGGACAAATGCTCTCGCTACCGGCGCCATGTTGCGCGCAGGGGCTACAGAGGGGGCTTCAGGAGAGTCTGCCATTTGTTACAATGTCGAGCGGGTAGACTTAATTATCGGCTCGGTTGCAATTATGATGGTCTATGGTTTATTGGGAGAGATAACAGCGGCAATGGCTACAGCAATTTCGGCTAGTAAGGCGGAAAAATTGTTGCTGCCTATTCAACGTGGGAATATTATGCTTGTTGGTGTTCAGCGCATCCCTCTGCCTCATCAGATCGAAGCCCTGGTGATGGAGGTAGAGGAACGACTTAAGGGATAAGTACATTATGGACTTCATAGCAAGGAATACTCCTTGTATAGTAAGGGGGTTGAATTGGAATACTTAAATTTGCTAGGGGTTAGTTTACTTGACAAATAGATTATTGATTGCTATTATTAATCCATACTAAATCGATATGAAATGGGGTATTTAATGTGAGAGTCGTTGATAACATTACAGATTTGATAGGGAAGACCCCTTTGATTCGTTTGCAGCGTTTGGTTAAGCCCGGAATGGCTAATATCTATGTTAAAGTTGAATCTTTTAATCCAGGTGGAAGTGTCAAAGATCGTATTTCTTGGGGAATGATCAAAGATGCCGAGGAACGGGGACTGCTCCGTCCTGGGGGAACTATAATTGAGCCAACAAGCGGTAATACGGGGATAGGACTAGCGATGATCGCAGCTGCCCGGGGTTATCGATTAATCGTGGTTATGCCAGATTCCTTGAGTGTTGAACGAAGGATGCTCATGTCTGCCTATGGTGCAGAATTTGTCCTGACTCCTGGTGCGGAAGGAATGAATGGAGCAATTAATGAAGCGAAGCGGTTACTCAATGAAAACCCGGACTATTTCATGCCTCAGCAATTTGAAAATCCTGCTAACCCAGAAGCTCATCGGAGGAGCACAGCTTTAGAACTTCTTGACCAGTTGAAGGATATCGATGCGTTTGTCGCCGGAATTGGGACGGGGGGAACAATAACTGGGGTTGGTGAGGTATTAAAAGCTCGTCTTCCGGAAATACAGATTATCGGAGCGGAACCAGCTTCGTCGCCTGTCCTCTCCGGCGGGAAACCCGGACCACATAAAATTCAAGGAATTGGTGCTGGGTTTATACCGGAAGTTTTAAATAAGACGATCTTGGATCAAGTTATTCAAGTCAGTAATGAGGACGCCTTGGAGACAGCGCGTCGGATGGCACGCGAACAGGGACTTTTGGTAGGTATTTCTTCTGGAGCAGCGGTCAGTGCGGCTCTCCAAGTAGCTGCAACTTTGGGAGCGGGGAAAAACCTCGTTGTCTTAGCCCCGGATACTGGGGAACGTTATTTGAGCACTGAACTATTCAGCAACCGCTAAGCAATCGAAAAGTCCCCTCGTTCGATCCTGGAACGAGGGGACTTTCATTCTCAATTATTATATCTCTATCTACTTAATCCTGCGAATATGAGCAGTCTCCAATTGCAAGACGTCGAGCTTTGCTTCCACGCGCTTAAGGGTATCCATGATATCGAGGGTTGCTTCTTTCTGAACCTGACGGTCATCATATAATCCGCGGATTTTTTCGATCACTTCAGTTTCAACTCGGATTTCCAATTTACCGACTAATTCATGAAGCTCTTGTTTTAATTCAAGTTTCATTTCGGTCTGATTCTGTAAAATCTGAGCTAACATCTCCACGATTCTGGTATCGTCCATATCTTAACCCCCTATTATTCATATGATAATACTTCTGCGACCCTTGTCAAGTTTAATTGGGGGAGTTGGTAGATGATCACGAGTGAGAGCATGCGATAACTTGTATCATCGCGTGTAGCCCAATAAGTTTCAAAGATCAAATTCATTGAACTACTGGAACAGAAAAGAAATAATTAAGTATTTGATCTACACGCTTGCCTGAAACTTTGCCTGAATGACATCATAAATCTTCGGATCTTCGGCACCCAGGTACCAAATAACTATCCCATTAATATCGTATTTGTTTACCAAATCTAAAAGGGTAGCAAAAGAAGTGGCATCTATGAACCAGACTTCATGGACGACTTCATTTGCGGTATAGGTAAAATGAGGACCTTGTTGAGCATCCTCAATGATTGGAACATTATAGCGTTGGGCTGTGGAAATGGCATAGCTATAAGTTATTCCTCTGCCCTGTTGTCCTAGCTCAAGGGGCCAGTCATAACCATAAGTCGGTACCCCAAGAACAATCTTACTTTTGGGGATAGTTGAAACTGCATAGGTCAGCACTCTATCAACCCAATCAGCAGGGGCAATTGGACCGGGTTCACCCCCAAACCAGTGAAAGTCATACCCCATTATCCGGACTGCATCCGCTGCTTGGCCGATCCCAATATAATCATGGGCTTCGGCACCGCTCCAGTCCCCGAATGGATCCGGCTTGGCGTGTACTGTTACTATAAGTTGCTTGCCTATCGCAAGTGCCATTTTTAACTCCTGAAGAAATACAACAAAGATCTCTTTATCTCTTACAAATAAGTTCTCATAGTTAATGTCGATGCCGTCATAATTAAATTGGTTTAGCAATCTTACAATATTGTTAATATGGTTCTGCCGAATAATAGGGTCGTTAAGGACAGTCGAGATTCGTTCGCTGCTAAAAGCGTTTGTTATAAGCGGGATCATCCTAATGCCATGTGTTCTGGCGAAGGAAAGAATTGAATTGTCCTCCGCACCAGGATACTTTATGATTTCCCCAGATATTGTTACTTCGTACCAAAACGGAGACAGGTTATGAAACATGTCGGGGTGATTTTGCACGGATCGAAAGGCCTGAGTTTGAAGCCAATATGGAATCCATCCTCCGACTGATCTGATAAGTACAGGTTTTGGTTGAGGACTGGGAATATAAATCTGCTGTCCAGTTCTTAGTTGATTGGGGTCGACTCTGGGGTTAGCGGCAATTAGAGAAGATAAACTTAAGTTGAACTTTAAAGCGATTTTATAAAAGGTATCCCCAGATTGAATCGTGTATATTTGGTACCTTTGATCTTTGCTTTGGAGAGCTTGCCAAGTAATAGGTCCGACGACTCCATCAGGCGTTAATCTATTATCCTTTTGAAACTGAATAACAGCCTGCATTGTTTTCAAGCCAAATATCCCATCTGCCGTTCCAGGATTGTATCCTAACCTTTGTAATATTAACTGAAGTTCTTTTACTTCAGCTCCTCTTGAACCCCGTCTCAAAGTCGCCAAAGCTGTCACCTCTCTCCTTTTATTTCCATACAGGGTGAAACATACCTAACTTCACATATTCTATGCTCCTGATTATTTGGAGGTACTTATATAGCAAAAAAAACCTAGAGCGGGTGTCCAACATGAACATAGTTAGGATATTTACAGCTTGCCGTTGACAGGTATGATATTAAACAGACGTGAATAATTTATCTATAAAAGCGGTAAAGGAGCAAATGACTGTGAATATCCATATCGTGCAAAAAGGAGATACCTTATGGGCTCTGTCCAGAAAGTATGGGGTAAGTATTAATAGAATCGTCGAAGTAAATCAACTTCCCGATCCGAATATATTGCTGATCGGTCAAGCATTAGTTATCCCTTCAGTAGCAAAAACTCATGTTGTGAGTCCTGGTGAATCACTCTGGCTAATCTCCAGGCGTTATAACACGACTATTCAGGCAATTGTTGAAGCCAATAATCTAAAAAATATTAACATAATTAACGTTGGTCAGGTATTATCTATTCCAGCTGCCGCCAAACCTATTAAAGAAGTCAATGCTTATATTCTGATTGGGAGTACTGCACAAAGCATTGTGCAAAACTTAGGGAGGTATCTAACGTATCTTTGTCCAGCAAGTTATGAGGTTCGTAGTGATGGGAGTCTGATAAATCTCGATGACCAAGCTTTGGTTTCCAGAGCAATTTCTGAGGACATAGTACCTTGTATGGTTATAACGAATTTTCTAAATAAGAAGGTTAGTACAGAGATTGGCCATGCCATCCTGCAAAATATCACTGCCCAAGATAGTTTAATTGAAAATGTACTTGCGATGATGAAGTCCAAAGGTTATAGGGGATTGCACGTCAATTTTGAATCCCTTCTGCCTGAAGATCGGGACTCTTTCAACAGATTTCTGGAAAAGGTCGCGTTACGTCTTCATACCCAGGGTTTTATCGTTTCCAGTGCTTTACATCCGAAAGTAAGTGCTACCCAGAAAGGATTGCTGTATGAAGCTCACGATTATGCAGCACATGGTAGGTTTATGGACTTTACAGTTCTGATGACCTATGAATGGGGCTGGGTAGGAGGTCCCCCCTCCGCGATCTCGCCTTTAAATAAGATTAAGGAAGTTTTAGATTATGCAGTGACTGAAATTCCTAGACAGAAGATAATGATGGGGACTTTGTTCTATGCTCGTGATTGGACTCTTCCTTATGTACAAGGCCGCACTTACGCGAAAACTACCAGTTCGCATGAAGCTGTCGCTTTAGCAGTGCGCCATCGTACTTCTATTCAATATGATAATCTTGCCCAATCCCCATTCTTTAGATATAAGGATGAACAAGGCCAGGAACATGAGGTTTGGTTCGAGGATGCCCGGAGCGCTAAGGCGAAACTCAATTTAGTGAATGAATATAATCTGCGGGGTGTTGCCCACTGGGAAATTGGAACAGCTTTTCCGCAAATCTGGCCAGTTCAAGAAGATACCTTTCGTGCAGCTAAAATTTTCGGATAACATTGGTCTGTGTGACGCACCATGACTAATACACCTTTACAAGAGAAATTAGCTTATGCTAAACTATTTAAGAATAGCATAAGGAGGATTTAACTACATGTCAGGACATTCAAAGTGGGCAAACATTAAACATAAAAAAGGTAAGGCTGATGCCCAAAAGGGTAAAATGTTTACCAAGCTGGGTCGGGAACTGGTGGTTGCCTCCCGTGCTTGCGGGGGGGACGTTAACGATTTTCGCCTAAAGATAGCCATTGAAAATGCAAAGTCAGCAAATGTGCCCAATGAAAATATCCAACGAGCAATTCTTAAAGGGGCTGGCGGAACTGAAGGTGCTGAGTATGAAGAGTTGCGTTATGAAGGATATGGACCAGGTGGGGTTGCCGTTATGGTTGATATACTAACGGATAACCGAAACCGGACAGCGGGGGAAGTTCGTCATATTTTTTCTAAAAATGGTGGCAACATGGGTGAGACGGGATGCGTCGCTTGGATGTTCGAGGAAAAAGGTCAATTGAGAATCCTACGTGAGGGAATCAAATTGAGTGATGATGATTTTATGATGTTGTCTTTAGAAGCCGGGGCAGAGGATATTGAAATCGATGAGGATGGCTTTGTCGTATACACAACTCCAGAGACTATGGAAGAAGTTCGTCAAGCTCTTTTGGATCAACAGATTTCTGTTGTGGAATCGGTGCTTAGCCCAATTCCCCAAAATACTCTTGAAATTACGGATGTAGAGCAGGCTCGCAAGATAATGCGCTTGCTGGATAAGCTTGAAGATCATGACGATTCCCAAGGAGTTTATTCAAACTTTGAATTGGCTGAAGAATTGTCAGGTGAAGATCTGTAAAGATAAGCTTTTTTGCCCCCCCATAATGGGGTTAATATTTTCGAAGGGACGAAGGTCAGAGCGTTTTTGGACGGTCTGGCCCTATTTATTAGGCAACATCGCTGTATTGAAACTTCAATTTTCTGTAATAATAAGGGAAGGTATTGGCACGGCTCCTAGTCAACTCTATATAGGATTTTGTAACAAAGGAAAAAATGAATGAATGAACTATTTTTGGACAAATACAATTTGGTATATACTATTAGGTGTCTCCACCATAATAGAAGTGATATTCTCAATTATCAAAGCCAAAAGGCGTAAATTTGCTTTCGCTTTTTATATGACTTTGGTGGGGCTGGTTCTTTCTTTTGAATCAATGATACTTATTGTTTTTAAAGCTTATAACTACTATCCGATGATTATTCATACCTCACCTTTCGACGATGTCCTTGCAGGAAACCTTTTCTCACAGTTCTCGGTCGCAGCAACCGCGATCTTAGTAGCTGTTTTAAATTTAGAGTATTATTGGATTTTAATATTGTCTGGATTATACGGATTAATTGAAGAATTGTTTTTGGCTTTAGGTATTTATTCTCATAATTGGTACCAAACTTGGATGACAGTTCTTTCGTTGAATATATACTTTTGGTGGGCAAAAAAGAATTACTTTAAAGGCTTAGAAGGTATTAAACCACTTCGATATTATTTATACATACTCCTGGGATTGTTTCCAATGGATGTAGTCACCATATTATGGGGATTTATTCTGTCAGGATATCAAAATTATACAAGGAATTTTATCCCGGATTCAGTAAGAAGTCCTTACGTAGTAGCTTTATTATATTATGTGATAGTAGCTACTATCATGTTATTAATCTATTTTTTAAGACTTAAATGGCGCTGGAAGTCCACAGTTATTCTAGCGATGTATGGTGCTAATTTTCTTGCATACAAGCTCCAAATTCTTTACTTTTTAAATATATGGTGGTTTTTTATTTTTACGACTGTATCTATTTTTTCGATTTATTTATCAATTGTTTTGCTAGATTATTTATTCAAAACAAGTAAACATAAGAGGAAGGAGACTTAATACTGGTGTCTGAATTGAATGAAATAGTAAACCAAATGGAAGAATTGCGCTCAAGCACGATCAAGGTACAAGAGGATAAATCCTCAACTAATCCAGAAGTCGTGGCAGCGTGCCATGAGTTGCATACTGCCTTAGATAGGTACCAAGAAATACTGATGAGAATAAAAGAAGATAAGTGATTGGGGATAGGAAATAGCCCTCGGCATTGTGCGAAACCGACCTTAAGATGAGATTTCCCACGAAAGACTTTCTAGCGAGATGGTCTTTCTGTGTTTCGTGATACTGTAAAGAACATCCGGGTACGGGGTTCCACCCGTTCGGATCCACATTGCTGGAGTTTGCGTCACGAGTCGCAATGTGGTGAAAGCCTCATTCTCAGTAGAAATAATGCTAGACGATTAAAGTAAGCCCTCCTGGTAAGACTATAGCTAAAAAGAAAATAGTCAGGAGGGTTGATTCCTAATGTCCAAGTGGAAAGTCATTAGTTTGGTTCTTATCATAGGTTTGAGCATTGGTTGTTTAGTACCTGCTACAACCTTTTGGTGGTCCAATAAAGATCGCGCTGATTCCGCATTGAATACCTTGAATTCGGAAAACGTATTAGCAAGTGAAGCTGCGGAAAAAGAAAGCTATCATTTCGGGTTGGAACAAGGGGTGCTTTCTGTGATCGAAGGAGAACCGGGAGTGCAGGGTAATGTTATAGTCACAGGGTTAAGTGTAGAGTCTTGGCCAAAGGAAATTCTGGAAATGGCCCACAAGGTTGAGTTCTATTCTTTGGACGAAGTTCAGTCATTCATTGATACGGCAACTGAATCCCTTTGGTTAGAGTAAAAACAGATTAGAAAAAGAAAGGGAATTATCCGTCTTCTGTCGAAATCTATTAAAGATAGAAAGGAAGACGTGCATGATTATTTTAGGTATTGACCCAGGCACTGCAATTATGGGGTATGGACTAATAGAACTAAAAGGGAATAGCCTAAGTGCGCTCGATTATTCTTGTTGGCGTACGCCGGCTCATACACCTTTGGCAGAGCGGTTATCGATGTTATATGAACACATTGATCCATATCTGCGTGTACACACTCCGAATCATATTGCGGTTGAAGAGTTATTTTTTAATCGTAATACCACGACCGCCTTAGCTGTAGGGCACGCTCGGGGTATTGTTTTGTTGGCTGGTGCTCAACAAGGCCTTCCGATTTATGAATATACTCCATTACAGGTTAAACAGGCCGTAGTCGGGTATGGAAAAGCCGATAAAAATCAGGTTCAACAGATGGTTAGAGGATTGCTAGGACTCAATAAAATCCCGAAGCCCGACGATACCGCGGATGCTCTAGCTGTTGCGATCTGTCATGCGCATAGCTTTGCTTTGAACCAGAGAATGGGGGAATTTAGATGATTGGAATGTTGCGCGGCAAGGTGTGGGAAATCCAGTCCGATCGTCTGGTGATCGATGTACAGGGAACTGGATATCTGCTCGCTGTACCCTATGGGCTCTTGGCAAAGGCGCACCCTGGGCAGGAACTTGTCGTGTATACTCATGTGGTAATGCGGGAAGACGATTTATCCCTGTATGGCTTCTCTTCATTTGAAGAAAAGCAACTCTTTCTTCAAATGCTAAGTGTTTCTGGCATTGGCCCTAAAGCAGCAATTTCTCTACTTTCAACCTTTGGCGCAGTTCAGATTGAAAGCGCGATTGCTAGTGAAAATCTCAATTTATTGACTAAGGTTCCTGGCATAGGTAAAAAGACAGCACAACGACTAATCCTAGAACTTAAAGAAAAGTTTAAAGGGCGTAGTTCGCTTCCTATTGGAGGGAGCTCTTTCTCTGAATCATTTTCCCATACTCACTCTGAGGCACAACAAACCTTGCTGGCCTTAGGGTTTGATTTGGACGAAGCGCGGCAGGCTCTTGGTCAGATCCTGAAAGACAGTGGAGAATTATCGACAGAAGAGCAGGTTAAGAAGGCACTGCGTTTACTCGCACCAAGCTAGCCCCAAAGGTTGCCCTCACTTAGAGCATATAGTCTACCGTGCATTTTGCCCTTCGGTAGGCTATTTTTCTGCCCCGTAGCACCCATTGGACCTGCCTTAAATGTCACTTACTCTGGCATACTCTAAAAGTTTTTGTAAGTTAATAAATATCAATCTTATCGATTAAATAACTCTTTAGCATCGGTTCCACAAAGTAATAACAACCACGGGTAGATTTTTCGATAACAGCTTTTGCAATGAGTGTGTCAACAGCTCGCTTGATCTCATTTGGATTACTGTTGAGCCCCGAATAAATGCGTAACCCCTTTGCAAGGCTGATCAGAACGTGCCGGATATTCGCAGTTTTCCCTAATTCATCTAGGAGTTCGTCAAAAACTGGTGACAACGTTAAGAGAGCCCTGGTATAGCCTGTTCTTATAAAATCTAGAGTTAGCTTCTCTTCCCCGGCCTCCAGAAGCGCGTAGTAAATTTCTGAACATAAAAGCATCGTATCTTGAGGATGTCCTCCACTTAAATCTAAAATTTCAGAGATCGCCCTATCATTAACTGCTATTTTCTGCTCTAGAAACTTACGGGAAAGGTACTCTTTCCAAGCATCTGTCGGGATAGGTGGAATCGGCAATATTGTGGCAAAACGATAAAAAGCTTGCCTCTTATCACCGAAAATAGTATTCATCATGCCCTCTTTTGAACCAAGAAATAAATAGGCAACCCCTTCTTGCATCTGAAAATAGGATCTCATTACCTTAAGCGAATCCTCGCCAGCTATGCGAATGACATCTTGAAATTCATCGAACACTAGTACCATATGTCTTTTATCTCTTTTGGCAAGAATCTCTGGAAGTTGAAGAGCGTAATTCAATAGTTCTTCATCGCTCCTGCTCTCGCTTGGTAAGCCGAAAGCAAGTTCAAGATCCTGTACTTTTGCAGTTAGCTTTGCTGCTCCCGTTATCTTTTTAAGACCATCCTTTAAAGCCGCTGTGGTCTTACTAATACCGCTCCGATTTTCTAAACAAGCATCAATAATAGCAAGAGACAGTTCTCTTTTTGTGTTATATCGAAACAGGTCAACAAAAGCAACGTAACTGTCCTTTGTTTTGAGTCGTCTTAAAACCTCCAATGCCAGGGATGTCTTGCCGATCCGACGCGGGCCAGCTAACATGATACTTTGACCTTCTAGCAATCGTATTCCTAGAGAAACTACGAAGTCTTCACGATCCACAATGTCTTTCTCCGACACGGGACCACCTAGTGGAAATAATCTACCTGGCACATTATCAACTCCTTGTTATATTACACAATATGTAATATTATATTACATATTGTGTAATATAACAAACGGAAAATAATTGAGAGCTTATTCTAAGTAAATATTTGGACATAAGTGATTATATCTGCCCTAGATGCAGGAGATTAACCTTATAAGGAGAATTAGTTTGGACAGGAAGGGTTTAGTGTCAAAGGAGTCCCAGTAAAGGCTGGGGGAATTTGCAAACAATCCTGCTCTGTATTATATTAAATTTTGATGGTTACGAGAGGGGGCTAGAATATGGCAGAGCGTCTGGTTGCGCCACAAGAACAACCTGCGGATCGTGAAGGAGAAGGACTGCGCCCTCAGCGCTTGAGTGACTACATAGGGCAGAGAAAAGTCAAAGAAAACCTAAGTGTCTTTATTCAAGCCGCATCCACTCGCGGAGAAGCGCTGGATCATGTTTTATTATATGGACCGCCCGGTCTAGGGAAAACGACTCTCGCGAATATTATTGCTGCGGAAATGGGTGTAAGTGTTCGCACCACTTCTGGTCCAGCGATTGAACGTCCTGGAGATTTGGCAGCTATTCTGACCGCTTTAGAGCCACGTGACGTTCTTTTTATTGACGAAATACACCGCTTGAGCAGTGCGACGGAAGAGATTCTGTATTCCGCCATGGAAGATGGGTGTCTAGACATTGTGATTGGAAAAGGGCCAAGCGCTCGCTCAATCCGCTTGTCACTTCCTCCCTTTACGTTAGTTGGAGCAACGACCCGTGCAGGACAGTTAACATCTCCTTTGCGTGATCGTTTTGGAGTTATCAGTCGTCTGGAATTCTATGAAGTTGAGGATTTAAAAGAAATTATCTTAAGAGCAGCAAGTATCCTGAGATTGAGTATTACGGACGATGGTGCGGAAGAAATTGCACGTCGGTCTCGCGGCACACCAAGAGTTGGCAATCGCTTGTTAAAGAGAGTCAGGGATTTTGCTCTGGTTTGGGAAGACGGTGTTGTTACTCAAACGATAGCCAGAGAAGCACTGAATCGGTTGGATGTCGATCCAGAGGGCTTGGATCAAATTGACCAGAAAGCATTAAAGACAATTATTATGACCTTTGCCGGAGGCCCAGTCGGTCTGGATACCCTTGCCGCAACTATTGGAGAAGAGTCAGTAACCCTTGAAGATGTTGTTGAACCGTTTTTGCTGCAAATGGGATTTTTGCAACGTACTCCACGTGGACGAATGGCCACAGCAAGAGCCTATCAGCATTTAGGCTATCCACTACCCCAGAGTCGTGCTGAAAACGTACTTTTCTCAGAGTAGAGGGGGTGAAGGATACCTACCACAGTCGACCCGGAAGGAAGGGGACAATTGCAAAGTGAACACATTAGTGGAGTTCACGACAAAGCGAGTGCCGATGCTGAAGGGACTATTGCGCCGAGGTTCACATCTTGCGCAACCCAGAGGTTGGCGCAATTCCTACTGCATCCAACGAGCCAGTGAATGGGAACGTGTGTGAACGTGCAATGGCCCCTTACTTTCACAGACCCCAAATAAACTCACAAACCGTCCCTTCGTTCCCCTGAAAAAATATTTGGAGCATATATGCTAAGCAAAAAGGGCAATCTGAGAGCATAAAGAGAACTTACTTCCACCATTACGTAACTGTTTGATCAATGTAGAAAAGGGTGTGAAGACATGCTCCAGATTGTGTATCGGTTACCCTTTTTGTGGATAGTATCAATAATACTTGTACTGGCCCAGCCTACATTATGTCAAGCTAAAATGATTGCAGTAGAGCTTGTATGGAATTTGAGCCAAGCAGGGTGGGTCCAGATAGATATTGAAAAGGGCGAATATCAACTTATCTTGGATAATGCGACTCGCAAGTTTCCAGCTGGCTCAACTCTTCAGGTTAGTTGGGGTGGGTGGACTCCCGTCTTGCGAATTAACCATGAAGAGTTTCAAGTCTTTAGTGGGTCGGTTTTAGAAATTAGAAGTGTAAATCTAGGCAGTCTACGTGTTAAAACGCCTGAAGGTAAAGATGCTGTATATCGTGGAGGATTACAACTTAATTGGCAAGACGGCCATTGGCGGTTGATTAATCAAGTAGATAGTGAAGACTATCTAAAAGGAGTTGTGCCAATTGAGATGAGCAACGAATGGGCTGAGGGAGGCGCAGAGGCGCTTAAGGCCCAGGCCGTAGCAGCTCGGACGTATCTTGTCAAACAGACTAACAATGGCAATAAAATGATTACAGATTCTCCAGATGTTCACCAGGCCTATGCGGGTATGACTGTAGAAGGAGAAGCCTCAAAAGCAATAGAGGCTACGAGAGGAGAAATAATTGTAGATGCCCAAACTAAGCAACCGATAGATGCACTCTATTCTTCTCATAGTGGAGGATATACAGAGGACGCTAAAAATGTATGGGGAAATACGGATATCCATAATGTGTCGCATCCTGACCCTTATTCGCAAGGAATTGGGGGTGCGGTAAATTATTGGCGCTTTATTGTCTCTGCTCCGCTCCTAGGCTCAACGTTTGGATTAGGACCCGTACGTGATATTAAACTTGACAAGTTCCCCTCCGGCAGGGTAAAAAGTGTAAAGATGGAAGATGAATTTGGACAGACTGTGACTGTGAAGGGGCGAGCATTTGTTCAAGCGTTCTACCCTTTCGGGCAACCGATTCGAAAGGAAGCTTTTTTGGGAAGCTTATTTGAGGCTCGGGTAGTTGTCACAAGCCGTGAGTCGATTGGGAAATCAGATTCAGATGGTATTCTTAGAGCCTTTGATTATTCTGGCTTTTTGAAATTAGCAAAGTCAAATCAGAAAGAGCAAGGGCCTTTGTTATCTAAAATTATAAGTTCATCGTTAGGAACAAGTGTTGATCCCCAACCTTTCGGAGTCTTTGTATTTGAGGGAAGGGGTTGGGGGCACGGAGTAGGAATGTCTCAATGGGGTGCTTATCATATGGCCCAATTGGGGTATAAATATAAAGATATAATAGATTATTACTATAACAATATTTCTATTTCCAGGGGATAATAAATTTTAATGATAAGCATGTCTTTCTGAAGGAGAAGAATAGATTGAATGTCTCGGATTTTGATTTTGAATTACCGGAGGGCTTAATTGCACAACACCCGGTAGAACCTCGGGATACTTCCCGTTTAATGGTGGTTGATCGTGAGAGCGGAAGGATAGCACACCACACGTTTAGAGATCTGGGTTCACTATTACAAAAAGGTGATGTCCTTGTGTTAAATAACACTCGTGTCATTCCAGCGCGTTTGATTGGGGAAAAAGAGGGAACTGAGGTTAAGATAGAAATTCTCTTGCTTACAAGACTTAAGCTCGATGTTTGGGAGGCTTTAGTTAAACCTGGAAAGCGTCTTAAGGTTGGGCAAAAGGTTAGTTTCGGGCACGGTATATTAGTGGGGGAACTGCAGGAAGTATTAGCAAATGGGAACAGAAGGATCCATTTTAGTTATTCCGGAATGTTTGAAACCATATTAGATCAGCTTGGGAAAATGCCCCTTCCGCCATACATCACGGCACAATTGGATGACCAAGAACGCTATCAGACGGTGTACGCCAAAGAGCGAGGATCTGTGGCCGCTCCTACGGCAGGGTTGCATTTTACGCCGGAGCTGCTAGATGAACTCCAGAAGAAGGGAATAGAAATCGTAGAGATTCTTCTCCATGTAGGCTTAGGAACCTTTCGCCCAGTCAAAGTGGAAGATATCCGCGAACATGCTATGCATTCAGAATATTATCGTGTTGATGCAGAAGCGGCAGAGCGAATTAATCGAGCAAAACTAGAAGGACGTCGGGTCATTGCTGTGGGGACAACCGCAGCGCGAACCTTAGAAACTGTAGGTCATGAAGGTAAGGTTGTACCAGGTGAAGGATGGACGGATATCTTTATCTATCCAGGCTATTCATTTCAGGTTGTCGATGTCCTCTTGACCAATTTTCACTTTCCAAAGTCAACCCTGGTCATGTTGGTCAGTGCTTTGGCAGGGCGAGAACTAATTTTAAAAGCGTATGAGACTGCTGTTCGGGAGAGATACAGATTCTATAGTTTTGGAGATTCTATGCTTATTTTGTAAGAGCGTGAGGCATGAAATTTGGATCTTGGACTCGACTGAATACTTAGCATATAGTTCATGAAGCATTGATTATTCTTAATAAAGAAGGAGTGAAGGGTTTGGCCTCGGTTTATTTGGAAATACTTAAGGAAGATTCCCGAACGAGAGCGCGTTTAGGGAAGTTGCATACGCCGCATGGCATCATGGATACGCCAGTATTCATGCCGGTTGGAACACAAGGGACAGTAAAAACTATAACTCCGGAGGAGATCAAAGAGATTGGGGCAGGGATGATCCTGAGTAATACATATCATCTATTCTTGCGTCCTGGTCATGAATTAATTAGGGAAGCTGGGGGGCTTCATCGATTTATGAACTGGGATGGAGCCATTCTCACTGACAGTGGTGGTTTTCAAGTATTTAGCTTGGGAGATATGCGTACGATAAGGGAAGAAGGTGTAGAATTCAGATCACATATCGATGGATCACGCCAATTCTTAAGCCCGGAAATTTCGATGGAAGTTCAGATGGCTCTGGGTTCCGATGTGGTAATGGCTTTTGATGAGTGTGCACCGTATCCCTGTACTCACGAATATGCCAAGGATTCTTTGGAGAGAACCACACGTTGGCTTAAACGGTGTAAGGAGACGTTGACAACGACGGAAACCCAATCGTTATTTGGGATTGTTCAAGGAGGCATGTTTGAAGATCTGCGGCGTCAGAGTGCCGCTGAGATCGCCGAATTAGATTTGCCGGGGTATGCAGTTGGGGGCTTAAGTGTCGGAGAACCAAAAGAGATGATGTATGAAGTTTTAGATTACACGGTTCCCTTACTCCCTAGAGAAAAACCGCGTTATCTTATGGGAGTAGGTTCCCCGGATGCTCTAATAGAAGGGGTTATGAGGGGGATTGACATGTTTGATTGTGTGCTTCCTACTCGGATAGCCCGCAATGGGACAGCGTTGACCCGTTATGGTAAAGTGATTGTTCGCAATGCTGGATCAGCACGGGATTTTGGTCCAATTGATCCATCCTGCGATTGCTATACCTGTCGCAATTATTCTCGAGCTTATATAAGGCATCTGCTCAAGGCCGAAGAAATTTTAGGTCTCAGACTAATGACGATTCATAATTTGCGATATCTGCAGATTTTAATGCGAGAAATTCGGGAAGCAATTAAGGAAGATCGTTTGCCAGAGTACCGTGAGAAGTGCTTTTCGGATTACGGGTACGTTTAACAGAGGTCGGTGGTCAGAAGCCAGAGGTCTGATTACTTAGCAAAGAATTAAGCCGAAACACTGGATAAGTCGGCTAAACTACAGATGGTGTAATTCTACAAAGGAAGTTAAAATTTTATGCAATCAGGAAGGATTTTCACCATGATATGGTGAATAGTTCAGGAGATAAATAAAGGGGGAATTACCAAGTGAATCAATCAACATTGACATTAGTCCTATATTTTGTGGTCTTTTTTGGGATTATGTACTTTCTCATGATCAGGCCTCAACAAAAACAGGCTAAGAAACGCCAGGCCTTAATGAGCAGTCTTCGTACAAGAGACCAAGTAATCACAACTGGTGGGATCTATGGTAAAATCACAAAAGTGAAAGAGGATTCCGTCATTTTGGAAATTGCAGACAAAGTTGAAATTGAAATGGCCAAAAGTGGAATTGTTAGTGTAGAAAACCGTGATATTGAGCTCGAAAAGAGTAAATAGACATCAAGGCGATGAATTATTGTGCTCAGCTCTTAAGGATTACTTTAAAGATTAGTGCCCAAAAAGATAAATTTTAGAAAAAGCAAGTGGCACAAACCGCTTGCTTTTAAACTTATTTACGCAAAAATAAATTAACGAGGTGAACACAGTGCCCTTGTATAGGGATCCTTTAAATGATGAACAAACGTATGAAGAACATGTGCGAGCAGATTTGAACCGTTGGGTACGGAAACTGTTGCAAAGGCCGGGATTGCTGGAACGCACCTCAAAAGTCATTCAAACGAAAATTAATGATAAGATTATTCCCGAAAAAGTACATACTGTAATTACTGCGACGGTTAAAGGTTTAGTTAAATCGGTCGTCTTTGGACTGGAATATATCCCTAATAGTCCTACTATTTATGGAGTGAAGCTACAAGAGCGTGATCAAGCGGCACAGAGACTTTTAACGAAATACAGAAAGATTGCTGCAGCTGAAGGGGCAGGGACTGGTGCAGGCGGTTTTACTCTAGCTGTCGCTGATTTTCCGGCCCTCATCGTCATTAAAATGAAATTTCTTTTTGAGTTGGCGCATATTTATGGGTTTTCAACAGAAGATTATCGAGAGCGCCTATTTCTGTTATATGTTTTTCAATTAGCCTTTTCTAGTCAAGAGAAACGTCCTGAACTATATGACATTATTCGAAATTGGGAGAAGAACATAGAAAATTGGCCAGTCGAGAAAGAGAGTTTACAGCAGGTCAACTGGGAACAATTTCAGCGGGAGTACCGAGACGCTATTGATTTCCGTAAAACACTACAGCTCATACCTGGGTTGGGCGTAATAGTAGGGGCATGGGCGAATTATGGATTGGTGGATGATTTAGGAACAGTGGGTATGAATTGTTATCGATTACGAATTTTAGGAGGATTAATAGTTGACAAAGGTCACTCTGCAAGAGATTAAAGCAGATCCCTATGTACAAGCTCTGATTGATGCCGGAAACCGTCATCTTGCTGCTATTGGTTTTACAGAACATGGGCTTAGGCATGCAGGCTTGGTCTCTCATATCGCCTCGAATATTCTAGAAAAGATGGAACATCCTGAAAGGGAATGCGAGCTGGCGGCCATTGCAGGTTACTTACATGATATAGGGAATGCAGTAAACCGTGTAGCCCATGCTCATTCGGGAGCAATTCTCGCAGCCGGAATTTTAGAACGGCATGATATGGCACCGGAGGAAATCGCGATTATTATTGGAGCAATCGGGAATCATGATGAGCAGGATGGGAACCCTGTCAATGTTATTTCAGCCGCCTTGATTCTAGCCGATAAATCGGATGTTCATCGTTCCCGAGTGCGAAACCCAGATTTGGCAAAGTTCGATATTCATGATCGAGTTAATTATGCGGTTAAAAAATCTTTTCTCCGCGTCTATCCTAAGGAACGTATCGCTTTAGAACTCATGATTGATACAGAGATTTGTCCAGTTATGGAGTACTTTGAAATCTTTCTGGCGCGGATGCTTTTGTCTCGCAAAGCTGCCGAATTTTTACTTACCAAATTTGAATTGAAGATTAATGATGTGAAATTACTCTAAAATATGCTCTTGCCCGTTTTTTCCAGATTGACATTGCAAACTTGAAAGTTCTATAATGGAATTTGGCATGGGCAAGTCCCATCATATTAAAAGGGAGGAAAGTAGATGAGACGGGGAAACATCATCAAGCTGGTGGTATTGGTGCTTTTAGTGATAGCAGCTATTATACTATCAATTAAACCTCTAGTGGATCCCGAAAAGGGCATCCTCTTGGGACTTGACCTACGTGGTGGAGTGCACTTGGTGCTTCAAGCTGAGCCAAATGAAGACGGCACACCAATTACAAAAGATGATATAGACAAAGCGAAAGCGATCATCGAGAAGCGGGTCAATGATTTGGGGGTATCCGAACCTATAGTTCAAGCGGATTATGATAAAAATCGAATTGTGGTAGATTTAGCCGGGGTCACCGACCCAGACAAAGCAGTTGATATCTTGAAAACGACGGCTAAGTTAACCTTTAGGGATCCTCAAGGAAATGTCGTGTTACAAGGGGATGATCTTAAAGATGCTAAGGGAGGACAAGGTCAGGCCGGTGGGTACGTTGTTAATTTATCCTTCTCATCTGATGGGGCTAAGAAGTTTGGTGATTTAACAACCCAGTTAATTGGACAAAGACTAGGTGTTTATCTGGATGAGGATCTATTAACAAATCCGACGGTTAATACTCCAATTCTCAACGGTCAAGCAGAGATCACTGGGTATGATACCTTAGAGGCTGCAGCTAATGATGCTGTGCTCATGCGTTCTGGTTCACTGCCGGTCAGCATGTCGATTGCAGAAAAACGTCAGGTAGGAGCATCTTTAGGAGTTGACTCCTTAAATAAAAGTATTTATGCTGGAGCATACGGCGTGATCTTTATATTCCTCTTTATGTTAGTTTTCTATCGTATACCAGGGGTTGTCGCGAATTTCTCATTATTCGTCTACGCCCTTTTGGTTCTATGGATTTTCTCGATGTTTAGAGTCGTATTGACGCTTCCGGGTATCGCTGGGTTTATTCTCTCGATCGGGATGGCGGTGGACTTTAATATCATTATTTATGAACGGATAAAAGAAGAAATTAGGGCGGGGAAATCTCTACGGGCTGGCGTAGAATCTGGTTTTAGCCGGGCATTTATCACAGTTATTGATGCTCATGTAACAACCCTTATTGCTGCGATAACTCTATATTACTTTGGGACCGGTTCCATCAAAGGGTTTGCTTTGACCTTAGGCATTGGGATTATTGTCACACTGTTTACCGGTATTACCTTTACTAGACAAGTGCTACGGTGGATTGTGGGAGTTAACCCAAAAATTAACACAACATGGTTTGGCGTTAGGAGGGATGGATGATGGAAACTAGACATCCAGCGACTTACGATGAAGTGAAGAAGGTTCACCCACTTTACTTTAATATTATGAAGAGACGGTATTGGTGGTTTGCCCTTTCGTTAATAGTTTTAATTCCTGGAATAATTTCCCTATTTATGCAGGGGCTTAATTTAGGAATTGATTTCAAGGGCGGATCAATGCTAGATATAAAATTCAACAAGGCAGTAACTCAGGCTGCGATTACTGATACGATGAAATCGGTGGGACTTGAAGGACCTGTGCAATTGTCTGATGGGGATACTTCGGCGTTAATACGAACAGAAGCTCTTGAAGAAGAAAAGCGCAATGAATTACTAGCAGCCTTGGAAACTAACGTTGGAGAATATGATAAAGATGCTCTTGGAGACGATAAAGTTGGCCCAGCGATGGGGCAAGAACTGACCAGAAATGCTTTATGGGCATTACTCATTGCCATAGGTTTGATGATCGGCTATATTACGATTAGGTTCCAGTTTGTTTTTGCAATCTCTGCGATTATTGCCTTGTTACACGATGTTTTAGTGGTAGTTGGAGTTTTCTCGTTGTTCCAATGGGAAATCGATTCGACATTTGTTGCGGCGATCTTAACTGTTTTCGGTTACTCGATCAACGACACCGTGATTATCTTTGATCGGATTCGTGAGAACGAAACGAAGATGAAACGGGCAGACAGTTATGAGGATATGGTGGATAAATCCGTATGGCAGACTATGCGCCGTTCCATAAACACGTCCATCACGGTACTGATCGCCCTGCTCTCGTTATTTATCTTGGGCGGTGGATCAACAAAATTATTCTCCTTAGCGATGTTGATCGGGGTATTTATAGGAGCCTATTCCTCGATCTTTATCGCAAGCCCGATTCTATTAGAAATGAAGAAACGTATGAAGAAATCACGTAAAGGTAGTAAAGCGGTTCGCACTTAAGCACAAAGAACGTTCTAAATAATAGAAGGACCTCGAGAATTTAATATTCTCGAGGTCCTTTTTTAAAATTAAAGTAAATTTTTTACATTCCTGTTAAAGATTTTAGATTAAAAAATACATAAATGAAAGACCAATTATATGATAAAATATGCTGAAACACTTAATTATTCCTCGAAAAGTGATTCTTGTATAAGCATAAAGGAGTTTAGAGATGCTGAAAAAAGTTATTGGAACGATATTTTCCATTGTCCTTTTGCAACTACTTGTACTTGGAATCAGTGGTTGTGGTGAGGAGAAGCCATCAAGCTCGATTTCTCAGATTCAACCAGATTCTAGCAATCCTAGCAATCCTGGCGTGACATTGAGTAAACCACTAAATACGCCAAAATCACCAAGCTACCAGAAAGCACAAGCAGTACCTGTCTTATATTATCATTCGGTCATGCTAGAGGAGGGAAATGAAGTGAGAATGCCTCCTGACCAGTTTGAGGGCCAAATGGCCTACTTGCGGGAGAAAGGGTATGAGAGTGTTTCATTAGATCAGTTATCCCAGGCTCTTAATAAGGGAGGGATTCTCCCACCTAAACCTTTTGTGATCACGTTTGATGACGGCTACGAAGATAATTATACAACTGCTTTTCCTATCGTGAAAAAGTATGGATTTACAGCTGCAGTATTCATGGTCTCAAGCTATATAGGCGGTGAGGGATTTATGTCATGGCCTCAGCTTAGAGAATTATTAGCAAATGGGTGGGAAATTGAAGGACATACAGTTAATCACCCTTACTTGTCTCATAGTAATAAGACGGTTGTGTTCAACGAACTTTTAAGTTCTAAGGAAACACTGGAAAAGGGTCTCGGAAAGCCTGTGAAATTTTTTGCCTATCCTTATGGAGACCTCAATGCAGATGTGGCACAGGCTGTAAAAGATTCAGGGTATGTAATGGCGTTTACTACAGAGCGCGGTTGGGCTGACCTTAGTCTCGATGAATGGCACGTACAACGTGTTTATTGTTTTGCTAATATGGGGTTGAACGAGTTTTCTCGACGACTTCAAGATCCAAACTATTAACCTGAATTCGCTACTCTTTAACATACTACAAACTATCTTTCAATAAAGCTCTCCAGAAATCTGGAGAGCTTTTATTTTAAGCAAATTCCATATGGAAAATATTAACACTTCATATGCTTTTAACATATCTTACTGTGAGCACAAGAAAATAGAATATATTGGAATAAGGAGGTCGCTAAAATGGCATACGGTGTAGGTGCAGTTGAAGCTGTCGAAGGTGTTGGATGTGGATGTGGACCTAATTTCTTACCTGGAATTGCTGTAGTCGTAGTAATTATTCTCTTATTGATCGCTATGGGGATTGTTTTCTAAAAAAGACTCTTAAACTTCTAGAAAAATTAAGATATAAGGGGGAAATATCATGTACGGATATGGATACGGTGCAGGAGCAGGGTATGCGGCAGCTTGTTGCCCACCTGTTGCCCCAGTGGGCAGTGCAATCGGAGCAGGTATCATCGCTATCGCGATTCTTATCTTAATTGCATTAGGCGTTATATTCTAAAGATTAAAGACTAAGTAGATTAAAGGGAGGTCATAAGTATGTTTGGAGCAGGTAAATCTGGAGTATCCGCAGGAATTGCAATTGTAGTTGTTATCATTCTTTTGCTTATCGCAATGGGAATCGTATTTTAAAGGAATTTGCTGATTTAATTTAAAGATATAAGGAGGAGATACTATGTACGGTTATGGTTATGGAGTTGGAGCAGCAGGTTATGGAGCAGGGCGTGCAGCAGCTTGTTGCCCACCAGTTTGTTGCCCACCAGTTGCCCCAGTAGGGTGTGGAATCGGAGTCGGCATCATCGCAATCGCAATTCTGATCTTAATTGCCTTAGGCGTAATATTCTAGACGTTCAAGTCAAAGTTATTTAAAGGAGGGTAATAAGTATGTTCGGAGCAGGTGGAGCTGGAGTAGGCGCAGGAATTGCTATCGTGGTTGTTATCATTCTTTTGCTTATCGCAATGGGCATCGTATTCTAGAAAAAGTTTTTAGCTATGAATAGTATTCAATAGTTGACATTTGGGGGTGAGTTCATGTACGGATATGGTGCTGGTGTTGCTGGATGTGCTGGTGCTGGAATTATAGCTATTGCCGTTTTGATTCTGATTGCTTTGGGAGTAATTTTCTAAGCTTTCTCAAACTGGTGTTGAGGACTCCAATTAAAAGGGGTCCTCTATTCGTTTTTATGTTTAAGTCACTACACGTTGTTAAATGCCTCTATGTTAAATAAAGGGTATTGTAAATTAACCTTAAAATAGTCAAATGGCGCTGCATTAAAGGTGCAGCGCTATTTAGGAATTAATAAAGGCGAGAAATTTTTGGTTAAGATTGATAAATGCTTAACAATAATTGATCTGATAGATGAACTAAGATAGAAAAATGATCAAACAGGAAATATGATAAGATATAAGATGAATCAAATTGAAAAGGGATTTAATGCTTAACTTTAAGACCTACCACCACCAACGGCGAAAGCCCCACCAGGGCCCGAAGCCAAACCAAGGGCCGAAGCCAAACCAAGGGAAACCCCAACGTCCCCACCACATACTAAAAACCTCCTTCAAATTATTGTTCTCTTGCACTGTAGGTTAGTAGCTTGATATAGATCTACCATGATACAGAATATGAAAGTTAAGGTAGTACGGTTCCATATATAGTAAATTATGGATAGTTAAAGTTACTATGGAGAGTAAGATTCCCCTTAAGATTAGATTGGTTATTACTAGGATATACTAATACGAACACATAGTGGTGGGGGAGAGAGGTTCTTGGAATTCATTCAACTGGTATTACTAGAGGCGGTACTTCTTCTTTGTGCGGGAATAATTTTTTTTGGAGGAATTTGGGGAACTGTCGTGGCGACAGTCGCTTTAAGTGTAATAAACTATCTTGCTCATGACTCAGCAAAGTTTTGGTATTGGGAAATTACCGTGTTGATAAGTGGAGTAGTTGGAATTATACTCCTGTTTATTATTGGAAGGCTAGCTAATAAAACTGAGATTGTAGGGGGGCTTATTGGAGGATTGGCCACATTAGTTCTATTTGGTGCCTTTACAACTCCAATAGTTGCAATACTCCTCTGGGCCTTAGTTATCGGAACTGGTGTTATTCCTAAAAGTAAGAAAAGTAAGCTGTTATGGAGTTTAACGCCGACATTTTTACGTATAATCTTGGGATTGGGATGGATTATTTTCGGAAACTTTTTAACAATTTAAACCTAACCCCATAACCATTATCTAGTAGAACTCTAAAACAAAACCTTGCTATTGTGTATAATTTTTGTTATCTTATACATAAACTTATTATTGTCAGGCAAATAGCTGGGCTTCAGGCTTTGGGGCAGCGGAGGAATCTGCGGGACTACCTTTTTTAAGGGGTCCTATTTTTATGTATTTTAGGTTTATCCGATTGCTAACTGCCACCGATCTCCCGCTTTTTTAAGCGGCGAAGATTTAGATGGGGGTAAAAACTTCAGATGTATCAAGAAGATCATATTGAAAGAAATGGGTATGAGGAGAGTGAAGTCGTGGATGAGAAGACACAGGTAGCCTCATTATCTGTCGCTTCGAACATTTTATTAACGTTAACTAAAGTCGCAGTTGGGTTAGTCAGTGGTTCTGTAAGTATCTTGTCAGAAGGGATTCATTCTGGCATCGATCTAGTTGCAGCCTTTATTGCACTTTTTGCAGTGAAAGAATCGGGGAAACCTGCAGATTCATGTCATGCCTATGGACATGGAAAAATAGAAAATGTTTCTGGTACAATTGAAGCTGCTTTGATTTTTGTCGCTGCCCTTATGATTATCGTTGAAGCAATTCAGAAGATCGAAGAAATTATTTACGGTAATGGAGGGCATGTCTCAGATCTAGGCTTAGGACTAGGCTTACTCATCATGGGAGTTTCAGCATTCATGAACATGGTTGTATCCACACGACTTATGAAGGTTGCGAAACGGACCGATTCTGTGGCCCTCGAAGCGGATGCTTTGCATTTGCGGACAGATGTTTATACATCTTTGGGTGTTTTTTTGGGGTTGCTTATGATTAAAATTACAGGTTGGGCCATAATAGATCCCATCATCGCGCTTGGCGTAGCGTTAATGATCATATGGGCTGCCATTGATTTAACGAAGAAGGCATTTGCACCGCTAGTTGATGTCAGCTTGCCTGATGAGGAACGTAAGATTATTGCTAATGTTCTCCAATTATACGCGGATGAATTTGTTGAATTTCATAAACTTCGGACTCGAAAGGCTGGATCAGATAGACATGTCGATTTGCATTTGGTTGTTGCCAAGTACACTCCAGTCGTTGACGTTCATGAACTGTGTGACAGGATTGAACAAGAAATTAATGCGAAATTGTCTTTAACTTATGTCTTAATTCATGCAGAACCTTGCAGTAGCAGAGATGCAGCATGCCCGGTTGAGGACGGGTTGGCTCCCTCTTGTCAGCGCTGCGCAATACGGAAGCCGGACCAGAAGCCGGCCCAGAAGTCAGAGGTCAGAGGCCGGAGGTCAGAGGAATAATCGAGGTTCGAAGTGCGAGGTTTGAGGGTTTAAATGTTTATATCGTGCCTCGCACTTCGTGCATCGAACATCGAGAAAAGGTTGCTGTAATTTTTGCTCTGTTTTATAATGAAAGTCTGGGGGAGTTTATTTGTGAAACGCATATGGTCTGTACAACAATCTTCCGGTCGAAAGTCGGAAACACTTCGCGATTTTTTAGGAATTTCTCCGGTTGTCTCAGAAATATTGGTTAAAAGAGGATATAACCAGCCTGAAGAGGCTATTGAATTTTTGCGCCCAACTCTCTTAAATCTAATCTCACCTTTTTGTTTTTGCGACATGTTGCAAACCGTTGAGCGATTGTCTTTAGCTTTAGAGCGTCAGGAAAAGGTCCTTATCTATGGTGATTATGATGTGGACGGAGTTACGAGTACCACTTTATTATATAAAGTACTTATTGATCTGGGTTTACAGGCTGTGGCCTATATTCCACACCGCCAGGACGAAGGCTATGGTCTCCATTCTGAGGCTGTTGAACGTGCTGCTAAGGCGGGCGTGAGAGTTCTTATTACAGTTGACTGTGGAGTAACAGCAGTCGAGGAAGTAGAACTTGCTAAAACTCTTAATATTGACGTCATTATTACAGATCACCATGAACCGCCAAAAGTTTTACCAGAGGCTTTTTCAATTATAAATCCTAAGCTTGAGAATTCAGGTTATCCCTTCAGGGATTTAGCGGGGGTTGGTGTAGCGTTTAAATTAGCCCAAGCCTTATTACAATCATTAGGGAATCATGAAGCAGGCATACACTCTGAAATCAAACTTTTAGATTTAGTGGCTTTAGGGACCATTGCAGATCTAGTCCCTTTAGTTGGCGAAAACCGGATCTTAGTTCATTATGGACTTCGCCAAATGGAAGAGACTAATCACCCTGGACTGGCAGCTCTTCTCAAGGAGTGCGGGTTAAACAATAAAACTCTTAAAGCTGGGCAAATCGGCTTTATGGTTGCGCCTAGAATTAACGCGGCTGGACGAATGGATAGTGCCCGAGCAGGTCTGGAACTTCTTCTGACGGAGGACGCTGAGAGAGCGGGTGAACTTGCTCGTCAATTAACTCGGGAAAACCAGTCGCGCCAGGAAACAGAGAAAGAAATCTTAGCTGAAGCGATTTCCTTATTGGAAGGTGAACAACTGCCAAGAGTGATCGTACTTTCGACAGACCATTGGCACCATGGGGTTGTAGGGATTGTGGCCTCTCGTTTAGTAGAACGTTATTATCGTCCAGTTTTTATGATTTCGGAAGATGGTGAAGAAGCAAAGGGGTCGGCCCGTGGAATTCCGGGTTACCCTGTATTAGAACAGTTGAGCACACAAGCGCATCTTTTGACAAAGTTTGGAGGGCATAGGCAAGCTGCAGGGTTTTCTCTCCCAACAAAAGATATTGGAAGACTTAGAGAAGGTCTGAATGAACAAGCTTTAGCTTTTGATGAAACTCTTTTTCAAGAAGTCTTAAGAATTGATTGTCAAGTTTCTCTCGATAAAGTTTCTGGGGATTTACTCCGTCAACTTGATCAAATGGCGCCGTTTGGGTTTGGCAATCCGGGTCCGATTTTGGCCTGTAAAGAAATCCCTGTGCATTCCGTAAGTACTGTGGGCAAAGACCAAAGTCATATTAAATTTCGCTTTGGATCTAAGGGGGAACAAGAAGGAATTGCTTTTAGGTTAGGAGAACGTTTGAATGAGCTGAAGGATAAACTAACATTAGATGCAGCCTTTGTTCTAGATTGGAATACCTTTCGAGGTCGAGAAGATGTACAATTAATGATTAAAGATATCCAGGCTGAGGCGAATTGGCTGAATCCGTCGATTATAAACGAGGCCAGTCGAACTGAATGTCAGGAAATTGCGGTTACCCAGGAGGAGTCAGTAATAGAGTGGTTAGATTGGAGAGATTTACCCCGCAACGAATGGCCTTTACACGATTATGAACGATTATGGATTTGGGACAACACCGGAAGTATGCCGACTCTTCGACTTGGGAGTGATTTGGCTAGTAATGAACATACTCAAAAAGAATGTTCTAAAAACAATCTTTTGAATCAGGATGGAAATGTAAATCAAAGCCTTGGTTTGATACTCGGTCTTCCGCTTACGGAGGAGGATTTTAGAGAAGGCGTCGAAAAACTTCGGAAATTAGGTATAGTTCGTATTGCGTTAGCAGGATTTCAAACCCCTCTTGAGGAAAGAGTTCGTCAGCGTTGTTGTCACATATCTCGAGAAGAACTGGTACTATTTTATCGAGAGTTACTTACTAAATCGAGTAGGGCTAATCCCTTTCGGTGGGGCGCTGATTTTAAAATATTGGATAAAGAGAAAGCTGCTTTAAAAATATTTGAGGAGTTGGGGCTCATTCGATGCCTTGGTGGAACGGATGAGATTGTCCTAGACTGGGTTCCAGCTCAAAGCAAATTAGAGTTACACTCATCTTTACGCTATCGTCTAGCAAAAGAACGGTTGGATAGGGCATTAAAGTTTCAACATGAACTACTAGTTTCGTCTATTTAATCGAGGAAACTCTACTAACAGGATATACTTTAATTTTAGATACAATAATCTAAGTTGTTTGCATCGAAAGAAAGGTGGCTTATAGATCGTGGATTTTAGAGACCATATTCGTGTAATCTCCGATTTCCCCAAGGAGGGAATTTCGTATAAGGATGTAACAACTCTGCTGAAAAATGGCGAAATTTATCATGGATCTATTAATGCTCTGGTAGAAAAAATTAAGCCGTGGCAGCCTGACGTGATTGTCGGTCCCGAAGCACGTGGCTTCCTATTTGGTGCACCTGTGGCCTATGCCTTAGGAGTCGGATTTGTCCCAGTTCGCAAACCGGGTAAATTGCCTGCCAAAACGATTGATGAAACTTATGCTTTAGAATATGGGTTTGACACATTAGAAGTCCATGCAGATGCTATACAACCTGGCGAACGAGTAGTTGTCGTAGATGATCTGTTGGCAACTGGTGGAACAATGCTTGCGACTGCAAACTTACTGAGAAAGATTGGGGCTAACGTAGTTGGAATGGGCTTTTTAATTGAACTAACGTTCTTAAATGGTCGAGAGAAGCTGTTGGATTACCCGGTTTTTTCTTTGGTGGAGTACTAGATATGCAAAGGTTTTACTTGATCTAGCTTTATAGGTGTATGAGAGGAGTTCACCCATGTCCTTCGCAGAATTAATGGTAAAAATGAAAAGGAAATCCCCACAGGCACGTATAGCTATAGTGGACAAGGCTTATCATTTTGCTGAAGTTGCTCATAGAAACCAACTTCGCAACTCCGGGGAAGATTATATCTTACATCCCTTGGAAGTAGCGCAGATTTTGGTTGACCTTGAAATGGATGAAGCAACCATTGCGGCCGCACTGCTTCATGATGTCGTAGAGGATACAGAATTTACCATTGCAGATATTGAGAAGGCATTTGGCTCAGAAATCGCGCTGCTTGTAGATGGTGTGACCAAACTTGGTCGAATTGAGTACAAGAGCAAGGTGGAGCAACAAGTAGAGAATTTACGCAAAATGTTTTTAGCGATGGCCAAAGACATCCGCGTAATTCTTATAAAACTAGCTGATCGTCTTCATAATATGCGAACCTTAAAATATCATTCGGTCGAGAAACAAAAAGAAATTGCCCAAGAAACTCTTGAAATCTTTGCACCGCTGGCTAACCGTCTGGGGATTTTTAGGATTAAATGGGAGTTGGAAGATCTCTCGTTTCGATATCTAAAACCACAGGAATATTATGATCTAGTAGAAGGAATTGCCCTTAAACGACGAGAACGTGAAGCCTATATTAACGAAGTTATCGTGCAAATGCGAGAACGATTAGACGAAGTGGAAATTTTTGCGGACATTGCGGGTCGTCCTAAGCATTTTTACAGCATCTATCGTAAAATGACTACTCAGCATAAAGAACTAAGCGAAATCTATGACCTCATGGCGATTCGTGTGATTGTGGACTCCGTCAACGATTGTTACGGTGCATTAGGGATCATTCATACTATGTGGAAACCGATACCTGGTCGCTTCAAAGATTATATTGCCATGCCTAAACCAAACATGTATCAATCTCTCCATACTACCTTGATTGGACTCCATGGAGAACCCTTTGAAATTCAGATCCGGACTTGTGAGATGCACCGTACTTCAGAATATGGTATTGCTGCACATTGGAAGTACAAAGAAGGAAGCAGTAAAGACTGCGGTAACAGGAATACGAACAATAAAGAATGCGGTAACAAAGCAGCAAGTGTAAATTTTGATCAAAAACTTTCTTGGTTGCGTCAACTTCTAGAGTGGCAACATGATTCTCGGGACGCCGGAGAATTTATGGAGTCGTTAAAAATCGACTTGTTTGCTGATACTGTTTTTGTGTTTACTCCCAAAGGGGATGTGGTTGAACTTCCAGCGGATTCCTGTCCAGTTGATTTTGCTTATCGCGTTCATACAGATGTTGGGCACCGCTGCGTAGGTGCAAAGATTAATGGGCGGATTGTCCCGCTCGAGACAAAACTAAATAACGGAGATATTCTTGAAATACTTACGTCAAAGCAAGGGGGCGCACCTAGTCGAGATTGGTTGTCTTTTGTTAAAACTTCACAAGCTAAGAATCGAATTCGCCAATGGTTTAAGAAAGAGCAGCGAGAGGATAATATCATTCGCGGACGTGAAAGTTTGGAGCGTGAAGTCCGCAAACTGGGGCTAGATCCGGTAGTTATCCTCAAACCAGAAAGCCTCATGGCGATTGGGAAGACCCAAAACTTTGTCGGTCTGGATGATATATACGCTTCTATTGGGGACGGTGTACTTACACCGAATAAAGTCCTAATGCGCTTGCGTGAGGATCTCACCAAAGAAGAACGTGAAAAAGTGCAGCTTGCGGCACTCCAACAGGGAGAGGGGAAAGCACCAACTCCGATTTCGTACGGTAAAGCCTCGCATGGGGTTAGGGTCAAGGGCATTGATAATGTGCTGATACGTTTTGCACAGTGTTGTAACCCTCTCCCGGGGGATTCGATAATGGGTTACATTACCCGAGGCCGTGGGGTTTCCATTCATCGTGGAGATTGTAGTAATGTACTCAGTCACTCACAAGAAGAGAGTGATCGAATCGTAGAGGTTATGTGGGCAGAACAAGTAGATTCCACCTATCCCGTAGATATTCAAATCTATGGGAGAGACAAGCCGCGACTGGTCACAGAGGTCATGAATACAGTTTTAGATACTCGAACACATATTTTGGGGATTAATGCACGAGTTGGAAAAGGGGACGTTGCCCATATCCAGTTGCGAATTGAGATTAGGAACGTGGAGCAGCTTAAAACGGTAATGCATAAAATTCGTAAGGTTAAAGACATTACGGAAGTCAAGCGAATCCATACAGGAGGAAGTCAAGATGCGTAGTGTTGTTCAGCGTGTTAAACGCGCCTCAGTGACCGTGAACGGTGAAAAAGTGGGAATCATAGCTGCCGGACTTTTAGTCCTACTGGCTGTAGGACAGGAGGACGGAGCGGACGATTTAAGCTGGATGATTGATAAACTTGTAGGATTACGAATTTTTGAAGATCAAGAGGGGAAAATGAATCGCTCCGTACTGGATGTAGGAGGAGAACTCCTTGTAGTATCTCAATTTACCCTTTATGGTGATTGCCGTAAGGGGAAACGCCCTAGCTTTTCGACAGCTGCACCACCGGAAAAGGCTAAGGCTCTATTCGAACGCAGCGTTGAAGGAATTCGTAGTTATGGAATAAAAGTGGAGACGGGGATCTTCCAAGCAGAGATGGACGTTGAGTTGGTCAACGATGGGCCTGTGACGATAATTTTAGACAGTAAGAAAAAGTTTTAGGGGGTAATGTTAATGATTGAAGTTCAAGCATTGGGTGCCATTGGAGCAAATTGTTATTTGTACTCTTGTGCGGAAACTAAGAAAGCAGTGGTCATTGATCCTGGAGCTGACGGAAAAAGGATTTATCGCTGGATTTTGGAGAAGGGTCTAAATGTAGAGTATATTCTGATTACCCATGGGCACGTAGATCACATTGGTGCTGTCGATGAACTTAGAGAACTATTGGGGGATGTCTTAGTAGGGATTCATGCGGATGATGCAGACATGCTCACAGATGCGAGAAAGAACCTCTCAAGTTACGTTGGAGGTGGACTTGTCCTGAAGAAGGCGGATATTCTTCTACAGGACGGACAAGAACTTATGATTGGCAAAGAACGAATCAAAGTCATAGCAACACCGGGACATTCTCCTGGTGGTGTATGTTTTTTATGTTCTGAAGGGTTGTTTAGCGGAGATACGCTTTTTGCTGGATCAATTGGTCGAACTGATTTCCCCGGAGGATCAATGAATCAACTATTAGATGGAGTCAAGAAAAAGCTCTTAATACTTCCTGAAGATACCCGGGTTTTCCCAGGCCATGGTGAAGAGACCAGTATCGGGGAGGAAAAGCGGGATAATCCCTTCTTGGGGTAAACAATATTCTTGATTCAGTGCAGATTTTTACCCTATTTACAAAAATATCCAGACGTATTATTGACAAACGATGATGGTTTTTGGTAAAATACAAAGATGTAGGCATAGTCTTTAGAACAACGAATTAATGTAGAATGCTCACGAAACCTTTTGGAAAATTCCGGGTTAATCTTTCTCCAGGGAGGGCTTGCAAGACTGGAACTAGCCTGAAAGACGACACGGTTGGACAACCAAAAAGGGAGTATTTTTGTATCGGCTAGTCCCGTTAACGACTAAAAAGTGGGCGGAAGAATTCCGTCAATTAGGGTGGCACCACGAGAAGTTCTCGTCCCTTGCGCAAAGCAAGGAACGAGAACTTTTTTTATACTATTTATTTATACGATTAAATTAAAGGAGGAATTTGCTATGGCAATTCAGCGTCCAAAAGGGACTCAGGATCTATTGCCTGGTACGATCGAACATTGGCAATATCTTGAAGAAACTATGCGCTCTGTTTGTCGCGAATATGGGTATGAAGAGATTCGGACACCGATATTCGAAGCAACAGAACTTTTTCAAAGGGGTGTTGGGCAAACTACGGATATTGTCACGAAAGAAATGTACACATTCTTAGACAAAGGAAAGCGATCCATGACCCTTCGTCCAGAGCTGACGGCGTCAGTTTGTCGCGCTTATGTGGAAGACAAGCTTTACGGTCGACCTCAACCTATGAAATTGTACTATATTGGACCTATGTTCCGCTATGAGCGGCCACAAAGCGGACGTTTTCGCCAGTTCCATCAATTTGGAGTAGAAGTGTTAGGGGCCGACCAACCGATCGTGGACGCAGAAGTAATTAGCTTAGTCTGGAATTTATATAAACGTCTCGGATTAATCGGTCTTGAAGTTCATGTTAATTCTGTTGGGTGTCCGATTTGCAGGGCAAGGCACCGTGAACAACTTCAGGAATTTCTGGATACTCGAAAAGGTGAACTTTGTAACGATTGCCTGGATCGGTTTGAACGCAATCCCTTGCGTATCCTAGATTGTAAGAACCCATCCTGCCAAGCTGCGACCGTGGGTGCTCCGACTACAAAAGATACCCTTTGCGATGACTGCAGCACCCATTTTGAAAGAGTCCTAGCCATATTAGGCAGAGCCGGAGTAGTCTATCGAGTCAATCCACGCTTGGTACGAGGACTAGATTATTACACGAAGACAGCCTTTGAAGTCATGGTTGAAGAAATCGGAGCACAGAGCGCCATTTGTGGGGGTGGACGATATGATAAGCTGGTTGAAGAAATCGGTGGACCGGCAACTCCGGGTATTGGATTTGCGATGGGAATTGAGAGGGTATTAGCAGCTCTTCAAGTGCAAGATAAGCTTCCTAAAGAGGAACCTAAACTATTCGCTATGCTAATTGCCCTTGGCGAGAACGCCCAAACTGAGGGCTTTGCTCTCCTGAGTACCTTGCGAAGCAAAGGTATACCAGTGGGTATGGATTTGCTAGGCCGAAGTTTAAAAAATCAACTTAAATCTGCTAACCGCCAAGGTGCACGCTATGCCTTCATACTTGGTGAAGAAGAACTTGCTCGAAATGTACTCGTCATAAGGGATTTAACGTTAGGAGAGCAAATGGAAGTTTCGCTGATGGATGCAGACGAAGAAATTAACAAGAAGTATCAGAGAGGTGTTTAGCATGACAGTATTTTCAGAACGTGTTGAAAATGGAGAATTAGAATTAGCAAAAGTAGGAGAGGTCGTTCGTTTGTTAGGATGGGTTCAGCGCCGTCGTGACCACGGAGGCTTAATTTTCGTCGATCTTCGAGATCGTACCGGTATTGTTCAAGTTGTCTTCGACCCAGAGAAGATGGGAGACGGATTTTCTACAGCGGAAAGCTTGCGTTCAGAGTTTGTCGTCTCCATACAAGGACAAGTAATAGCTCGTCCTGAGGGAATGATTAACCCAAACTTAGCTACAGGAAAAATTGAGATAGTGGCACAGTCTCTTGAAGTTTTAAATGGAGCGAAAACCCCTCCTTACTATCTTGTCGATCAGGTGGATGTTGATGAAACAGTGCGTCTAAGATACCGCTATCTAGATTTACGTCGCCCTGAAATGCAGGCTGTGTTCAAGATTCGACATCGAGTTACGCAAATAATGCGTAATTTCTTTGACAGCCAAGGTTTTTACGAAATCGAAACTCCAATGCTCAACAAATCAACCCCTGAAGGGGCACGAGATTATCTTGTTCCCAGCCGTGTTCACCCAGGTGAGTTTTATGCTTTGCCACAGTCCCCTCAAATATATAAGCAACTTCTCATGGTAGGCGGTATGGAGAAGTATTTTCAAATTGCTCGTTGTTTCAGGGATGAGGATCTAAGAGCAGACCGTCAACCAGAATTTACCCAACTTGATGTGGAAATGTCCTTTGTCGAAGTGGAAGACATACTTCCCATGATGGAAGAATTAATGGCGGAGATCTTTTCAGAGACGGTTGGGAAAGCTGTAATCACTCCCTTCCCACGTTTGACCTATAAAGAAGCAATGGATCGTTATGGATCAGATAAACCTGATACGCGCTTTGGCATGGAACTTATCGATGTGGCAGAGCTCGTGGGCAAGACTGGATTTAAAGTATTCGCAAATGCGGTGGCAAATGGCGGGAGTGTAAAATGCATCTGTGCTAAAGGTTGTGCTGGCTTGCCGCGTCGTGAAATCGATGACTTGGCTAAGTTTGTGAGTACCTACCGAGCAAAAGGCTTAGCCTGGATTGTCCTCGCTGAAGGAGGAATAAAATCTCCTATTGCTAAGTTCTTTAAGGAAGAAGAAATGGCTGCCTTAATTGAACGTACAGGTGCCGAGACAGGAGATATCTTGTTCTTTGTGGCTGATACGTATTCTATCGTCTCAGATGCACTCGGACATCTTCGCCTGGAATTGGCAAAGCGATTAGAACTGATTGAGGAGGGCGTGCTTCAATTCTTATGGGTTACGGAGTTCCCGCTCCTAGAATATGACGAGGAACAAAAACGACATATCGCTATTCACCATCCATTCACTGCACCGATGGACGAAGATTTACATCTCCTCGAGACGGATCCGCTAAATGTTCGAGCTAAAGCCTATGATATGGTCCTTAACGGAACCGAGCTTGGAGGTGGAAGTATTCGTATTCATCGTCGTGAGGTTCAGGAGAGGTTATTTAAGTTATTAGGATTCTCTGAGGAAGAGGCGGTCGCCCAATTTGGACATCTCATGGAAGCTTTTGAATATGGTACTCCACCACACGGTGGTATTGCCTTCGGGCTTGACCGAATGATTATGCTTTTAACTGGAAAAGATAACATTCGAGACGTGATTGCTTTCCCAAAAACTCAAAGCGCATCTGACTTAATGGCTCATGCTCCGTCGCCGGTGGCGGACAAACAATTAAAAGAATTGCATATACAGACTAATGTAGAGTTACCTCGAATATAGTAGTAAATTCTTTCAGCTAAAGCTGAACTTCGAAGCTGCAGATACTATAAAAGACTCTGTAATATAGGAATTCGCCTTAATTACAAGAAATTAAAGAACTCAACTAATGCTATTTGACTAGGTAGCTCCAGAGTAGGCTGTAGAGGAGTTGACAGGGAAGGAGGCTTTAGCTATAATATTTATTGTAGCTACCCCCTAAGGGTATGGAGGATGCATAGCATGACGAATTCAACCCCCTATTCAGAGTCCAAAGAGGATATTATGCGTAGGCTTAAAAAAATTGAAGGTCAAGTTAAAGGGATTCAACGTATGGTTGACAGTGACAAGTATTGTGTTGACGTGTTGATTCAAGTGGCTGCAGTCCGTGCTGCGCTTAATAAAGTTGGCACTATTGTCTTTGAACACCATTCACGGGGATGTATGCGTGATGCCGTTGAGAACAATGACCAGGAAGCTGCAATTGAAGAGCTTATTGGGGTGCTCGCTAAATTTATTAAGTAAATCATATTTGATTGGGAGGAATTTTAATGGCCGGTGCAAATGTTAAAACCTTTACTACAGCAAATTTTGAATTGGATGTCCTGAAGTCTGAGCAAGCGGTTTTGGTTGATTTTTGGGCTCCATGGTGTAGTCCATGCCGCATGGTTGCTCCTGTTATTGATGAACTTGCGGATGAGTATGTCGGCCGGATCGTCATCGGAAAGGTTAACGTAGACGAGAATGGTCCTATCTCTAGTCAATATGGAGTAATGAGCATACCAACACTGGCGATTTTCAAAGGCGGCAAAATGGTTGATAAAATTACTGGCTTCCGCGGAAAACCTGATCTTGTCAAAATGTTGAATACTCATATCTAAAAGCAATTAATTAAAGCCATTAAATAAAGAAGGCGATGTCCATATTAAGCATGGGCATCGCCTTCTTTTTCTACTACCAGAAAGCATAAACTTGCGTTATATATTTTCTAAGCATAAGTGCTACTAAGGCTGACTTTTAAAAAACTCCTTCCCCATTTCTGACGGGACGTAAAAGGTTTGTCCTTGAACGCTTGGGGGCAGATAGATTTGGTCAACCCAGTGGTTCGGGTAAGCGTGGGGATAAAGATACCCTTTTCCGTTTCCCAATTTGTCTGCGCCGGGATAGTGTCCATCTTTAAGTTGAGCAGGAACCTCTCCAGTGGGGTGTTTTTTAACATAATTTAGAGCGCGATCGATGCTTGTGACAACACTGTTGCTTTTTGGAGCAGTTGTGATGGCTAAAACTGCTTGAGCTATGGGGATTCGTGCTTCGGGTAGGCCCAGCCATTCAAGTGCATTTGCTGCTGCATGAGCCTGGAGCATGACCAGTGGATCAGCCAGCCCCACATCTTCCGACGCATGAACGATAATGCGACGGATAATAAAACGTGGATCTTCACCCGCTTCTAGCAAAACAGCTAGCCAGTAGAGTGCTGCATCGGGGTCTGAACCGCGCATACTTTTGATAAATGCGGAAATGAGGTCATAATGATTATCCCCTGATTTATCAAACCGGATGGCCCGTTGTTGTATCGATTCTTCCGCAATTTCAAGGGAGATTCGACGAATTCCGTTTTCTGGTGGGGTAGTGAGAACCGCTAACTCAAGGGCATTAAGGGCGCGTCGTAAATCTCCGTTGGCGTAATTAACCCAATGCTCCCATGCTTCAGGTGTTATTTCGACTGTATATCGGCCTAGACCACGTTCTGTATCTTTCAAGGCTTGTTCAAGTCCAAGACGAATTTCTGAAGGTTCCAGAAGTTCTAATCTAAAAAGCGTTGAACGGCTAAGGAGTGCAGAATTTAGTTCGAAAAAGGGGTTTTCTGTTGTAGCTCCGATGAAGGTGATTGTTCCGTTTTCAACTGCAGGGAGAAGTGCATCTTGCTGCCCTTTATTAAAACGATGAACTTCATCACAGAAAACCAAAGTGCGTTTTCCGTAAAGATGAAGTTCATCCAACGCCTGAGTGATAATCTCTCGGATCTCCTTAACTCCCGAGGTGACAGCATTTATGCGGACAAAACGAGACGTGGTTTTTGCAGCAATGACTTGTGCTAAAGAAGTTTTTCCCGTTCCTGGTGGTCCATAAAGAATCAATGACGAAACACGGTCAGCTTCAATAGCTCGACGCAGAAGTTTACCGGGACCGAGAATTTGAGCTTGACCGATATACTCTTCAATTGTCCGCGGGCGCATACGCTCCGCTAGAGGAGCAACCTGATGCTGATTAAATGTCGCAGAAAAAAGATCCATTTTAATGTTCCTTTCCAAAACTTATTTATGGGTTATACCTGATATGCGAAGCCATAAAAAGCATGCAAAGTGCTTCTGCGTTAATGACTTTAGACATTTCCCTTAATTATAACACGTAAATAAACAAATACACTTACCACGTTCATCTAATACTCATCATCGAAACTTCGGTGAGGGACTCTATCTAATGTCAATAAGCTATATTATAATAATTTAAAACCGACTTTCCGCACTCTGACTCAAATGCTCTTTTTGAACATATTTTCCAGAAATGGCTAAAAAAGAAAGGAAGTGACTACGCCTGGTTTATGGTTGTTCAGCATTTAGAAACCAGGTAGTTAAATGATTACTGTAGGAATTGACAGTGGAAACAGAAACACAAAAGTTGTGGTACTCAAAGATGGAGAAGTCATAAGCAGATACATGACCTTAACAGGATTTGAGATCAATAAGACGGCTGTAGAAGCCTGCACAAAAGCGTTGGGACAAGTAGGTTTAAAAGCAAAGGATGTAGCATCTCAAGCCTCAACGGGTGTAGGACGAAGTGGAATTAAATTTGCTAAAGCTTATGTTACAGAGGTAGGAGCTGCAGCTCGAGGAGCCAGATTTGTAGCACCAACCGTCAACACTATTATCGACCTAGGAGCAGAAGAAGGCCGAGCTATTAAGCTTACCTTAGAGGGTAAAATATCCGACTTTGCTACCAATGAAAAATGTGCTGCCGGAACAGGATCTTTCGTCGAATCCATGGCGAGAGCCTTGCAAACTACCGTAGAGGAAATGGGTCTTCTGTCAATGAAACACACCAAAAAGGTCCCGATGAACGCCCAGTGTGTCGTATTCGCTGAATCAGAAGTCATCTCATTAATCCATCAAAATACAGCAATAGAGGACATTGCCAAAGCTGTGCATGATGGAGTCTCAAACCGCGTTAGCTCTATGGTGCGCCGAGTTGGGATAGTCGACGACGTAGCAATCATCGGCGGCCCAGGTAAGAATATAGGGTTGGTCCAATCCCTAAGTGAAGACTTAGGCAAAGTTATCATCGTCCCAGAATATCCCGAGTATATCAGTGCCTTAGGAGCAGCACTGTATGCAGTAGAGATAGGGTAAAAGAGAGGAGGTAACAAAGTATGTGTGAGACTGTGCATAATAAAAAAGAGTACTGGAGATGGAAAGAATATAACTGGAAGAACCCAGATATCGATTGGAGAGGTAAATTAGTCACAGCAGGTGTAGATGTCGGTTCAACTAGTTCTCAGGCCGTTATTTGTGTAGATGGTGAGTTGTATGCCTATTCAAATATGCGTACCGGATCGGACAGCCCAAGTTCAGCCACGAAGGCCATGAACTGGGCAATGGAAGGTACAGGACTGACCTTAGAAGAGGTTAAATTTACCGTAGGAACGGGTTATGGCAGGGTAAATGTACCCTTTGCCGATAAAACTATTACTGAAATTGCTTGTCATACTAGAGGAGCAAACTTCATGTATGGACCCACTCTACGGACTTTGTTGGATATGGGTGGGCAAGATTGTAAAGCCATCCACTGTGATGAAAAAGGAAAAGTTACTTCCTTCCTAATGAATGATAAATGTGCAGCTGGAACTGGACGTGGAATGGAAGTATTCGCTAACTTATTATCCGTCTCTATCGAGGAAGTAGGAGAAATGTCTCTAAATGTTCAAGAAGAACCCCTACCGGTATCGAGTACCTGCGTTGTATTTGCAAAAACTGAAGCTACAGGGCTGTTACGGCAGGGATGGTCTAAAGAAAAAGTCCTCGCAGCCTACTGCTTAGCTATGGCTCGTCGGGTAGTCAATTTGTTAGAGCGCAACGGAATGGAAAAGAACTTTGCTATCACCGGTGGAATCGCCAAGAATGCCGGTATAGTTAAACGGCTAGAAAGGCTCCTGGGAGTTGAAGCCCTTAAAACCAAATATGATACCCAAATTGCCGGAGCCTTGGGCGCAGCACTCTTTGCTAAAGCATTGAATGAAAAACAATAATTCTCTTCTATAAGCAGATCGGTTATGGTACTGAACTGCTTGTTGAAGATGCAGGAAAAATTTGATCAGATGGAGAATAATGTATTATTATAATGAAAGCTCTAATAGCTTTAGTTGAGGAGGCTTAACAATGAAGGTTCCGGTGTCCGAATTACAACAACGGATAAATGTTTTACAGGAAACTTTGCAAAGGGAAGGGTTCGATGGGGCATTATTAGTACAGAGGGCTGATACTTTGTATTATAGTGGAACAGCTCAAAATATTCATATTTATATTCCCCAGGTGGGTCAACCACTGGTTATGGCTTATCGTGATGTAGCAAGAGCTAAAGAAGAAACGGTATGGACAGTAATACCTCTTTTGGGACTTTCTAAAATCCCAGGTTATCTTGAAGAGGCTGGTTTACCCTTGCCCAAAGTATTGGGGCTAGAGTTTGATGTCCTACCTGTTAGCCAATATGAACGCTACCGTAAGGCGTTTCAGGAAATTCGTTTTGTTGATGTTTCCCCATTTATTCGTTTGCAAAGGGCTACTAAATCTACATGGGAAATAGCCCGTTTAGAAGAGACGGCTCTGGTATATCCTCAAGTGTTGGCCTATGCTCAAGAAATCTTACGGCCAGGGTTAACTGAAGTTGAGTTTGACTCCCACTTGGAGCAAAAGGCACGGGCAGCAGGTCATGAAGGATATTCAAGAGTGCGTGGCTTCAATTCTGAATTTCACTTTGGTGCGATATTTTCTGGTTCGAGGGCTACGGTTCCAGGATGTTTTGACGGTCCAATCGTTGGCAAGGGAGCTTCGATTGCTTTTCCTCAAGGACCTTCTAAGGCTATTATCCAAGAAGGGGAGTCAATTATTGTAGATTTTGTTACAGTTGTCAATGGTTATCAAACAGATCAGACTCGGCTCATGGCTTATGGTAATCTGTCTCCGGAACTACTTGCAGCTCATGCAACTGTTTTAGAGGTAGAAGAAAGATTGCGTAAAGCTATGGTACCAGGAAGGATCGCAGGAGAAATTTATGCTGAAATTATGACTTGGGTCAAAGAGAATACACCGTATGAACAAAACTTTATGGGTTATGGTCAAGCACGTGTTGCTTTTATCGGGCATGGAATTGGGCTGGAACTAGATGAGTTACCAACAATTAGTCGGGGTGCCAAAGAGGTATTAGTCCCTGGAATGGTTGTGGCAATCGAGCCTAAGTTCGTTTTCCCTGATTTAGGGGCAGTAGGCATTGAGGATACTGTTGTCGTTGATGGAGACGAAGGTGCTCGCTTCCTGACCTTGTCGCCAAGGGAACCGTTTATTGTACGGTAATTACTTTACCTACAATTAGGGCTTTTTGCAGGAAATATGAAATGTGTATTGACACAAAGCTTATAATCTAATACCATATAGTCAATTGAATAAACATCTGCAAAGACTATGATGGAGAAAAGTAGATTACACGTCAATTTTCAGGGAGGAAGGGTCGCTGACTGAAAGCTCTTCTATAGGTGGCAGTAATTGAAGTTCGCTCCGGAGTTGCCATCTGAACGGTTCGCCAAGTAGGATTGGACGGTTCTTCCCCGTTAGGCGAAGGAGGTATCGGAGTTTGTTTCGGCACCTTTGAGAGAGGACTTCTTCGAAGTCAAGTTGGGTGGTAACGCGAGAAATACTTCTCGTCCCTGCGGGGTCGAGAAGTTTATTTTTTTGTACTCTTTCATTGTGACCAACAAATTATTCTTTACCTACTGAGTGGACCATTGATTGGTCAAGTTGGGTGGTAACGCGAAAGGCTACGGTTTTCGTCCCAATAGGGTATCGAGATAGAGTAGTCTTTTTTTATTGCTATTTTTTAGTATTTGGAGGTGATAGCTGCAGTTCATATGCTAAGTTATCGGTTAATTTTTGAAAAATAGGTGTATATAAAGGGGAGGCAAATAATGAGTATTGAGAATTATTTTAATCAATTTGCTGCCAGGGTAGCTTCTCCATATGATGAAGCCCTTCGGCGGAAGGCACGAGGCCAAAAGGTTATTGGCTGGCTGCTGTCTGATGTGCCTGAAGAGTTAATACACGCGGCGGGGGCTTTTCCGGTAGGTATTTTGGGTTCTAACAGTAACATCCGTTTAGCCGATACTCATCTCCAAGTTTGGGCTTGTTCACTTATGAGAAGCTCACTTGAAATGGGTTTGCGTGGGGACCTTGATTTTCTGGACGGTATTCTAATTCCTCATACCTGTGACACAACTAGAATGATGGTGGGTATTTGGCGTAAAACTTGTAAAACTCCCTACATTGAGAATTTCTTAATGCCTAGACAGGTGAACCGTCCCAGCGCCCGAAAATATCTTACTGAAGAATTGGCTCGTTTAAAAACCAATCTTGAACAACAGACCGGAGAAGTCATTACGAATGAAAAACTACATGCCTCGATTCGAATTTTTAACGAGAATCGTAAATTATTACGCCAGATGTTTGAAATCCACACCAGTCACCCGGAGTTGATAACCACACGCGAGGCTTATACCATAATCAAAGCTGGGATGTATATGGATAAGGAGAATCATAGTCAACTTTTGCGTGATCTGATTAAGGAAATGGAGCCAATATTAGCTAAGGCTACTGTTCAGGCTAGTTCCAAGGTCAGACTTGTTATCTCAGGTGGGGTCTGGGAACCACCGGAGATTATGGATTTAATTGAAGAGTCAGGAGGTGTGGTTGTCGGCGATGACTTATTGACCGGGAACCGTTATCTAGGACCGGACGCCGTTGAAGACGGTGATCCTTTAGAAGCTTTAGCGGATCGTCAGCTCAGCAAGATTCCTTTTGGCGGCTATGATAATCAGGAATATGAGCGGCGGCGGTTCTTAGTAGATTTAGTACACAAGTCCAAAGCTCAGGGAATGATCTTTCTCCACCTTAAGTTCTGTGAACCGGAGAATTATGATTACAATGATATGCGCGAGGCTCTGGATTTAGTTGGAATTCCAAATATGCGCATTGAGACTGAGTTTACCAATTCTACCTTAGGTCAGATCAGGACCAGGCTGGAAGCTTTTATTGAAATGATCGGGGGGGATTTATTTGAGTGAGCCTTTCAAAACAGCAGGTCTTATGAAAGAATTAATGGCTAAATATTATGCTCGGGGTGAAGAATGCCGCCGGGAGGGAATTCCTGTAGTTTGGGTGACAGCTGTTTTCCCAGTCGAAATTGTATATGCAATGGATCTTTTCCCTTATTATCCAGAGAATTTTGGAGCCTTAGCCGCCGCTCGGAAAGTGGCCGATAAACTTTCCGAGGCAGCGGAAAGGAAGGGTTACTTTCAAGACTTATGCGGCTATGCCAGATGCGGCTTAGGTGATGCCTACACTTCTGAGCATTTGGTAGGACAAATCCTGCCTCCGGATGTGCTTCTTAGCTGCAATACCCAGTGCGGCAGTTTGCCCAAGTGGTTTGAAGCGGCCGGCCGTTTTTATAAGGCACCTTATTTTCTTCTGGATTCGCCACTGATTGAAGACGAGGTATCTGACCATAGTAAAAACTATGTTATTCATCAGCTTCAGGAAATGATTGAATTTCTTGAGGTTAATACAAAGCGTCATTTTGATTTCGATCGGCTCCAGGAAGTGTTGAAGCTATCCAATGAAGCTTGCCAACTTTGGAATGACTGCTTGGAAATGGCAGCTTTGAAACCCGCCCCGTTCGGTTTTTTTGATGCTTGTTTTCATATGGCTCCGATTGTAACCTGGCGTGGCACGCAAATGGCCGTTGACTATTATCGCCAATTAAAGCAGGAGCTTGAGGAACGAGTGGAGAAAAAAATCTATGCGATACCTGATGAACGGTATAAAATTTACTTTGACCATATTCCAGTCTGGCCACGGTTACGCTGGTTCTCAGACATGTTTGCTGCCAATAATGCACTGGTGGTTGCGTCCCAGTATACCCATTCTTGGGCCATGAAGTTTGACCTCGCTCATCCGCTGCAAACGTTAGCGGAACAATATTCAGAGGCATTTGTCAACCGGGGATTTGACTATCGAGTAAAACTAAAATTAGATTTCATAAAACATTACGACTGCGACGGTTTTGTCTTGTTCTCTAATCGAAGTTGTAAGCCCAACTCTTTTGGTCTTTATGACAAAAGGAAGGAAATCACTGAACTCACCAGTCTACCTGGTGTGGTCTTTGAGGCCGACATGTCGGATACTCGATTTTTACAAGAGGGACAAGTCCAATCTTTACTTCAGGCATTTTTCGAGCGTCTGGGACATAAAGAATAGACGGAAGAACGCGCGCGTTCTTCCGTCTATTCTAAGACTTGTTCGCCCTTGGGATGCCCCTAAGGCTTTTGGAAAAAGAATTAATAATTAATGCTTTACAAGAACATAATGGTAATATGAGCCTCACCGCACAATTTGTAACTTGGTGGGGTATTTTCTTGACAAATCCCGAGTATTTTTATAAGATATAGGCATAAGATCCTACATAGACCTAGTAGGGTTTAACTCCATAAAGGAGGAGATGAGGTCATTGAAACTCTCGACCAAAGGTCGATATGGGGTAAAAGCCATGTTTGATTTAGCTCAACATATGGGTGAAGGTCCGACTTCTTTGAAAAGCATCGCAGAGAGGCAGGGTATATCTGAACACTATCTGGAGCAACTTGTTTCCGGGTTACGCAAAGCGGGTCTAGTGAAAAGTGTTCGCGGCGCGCAGGGTGGTTATTTATTGGGGAGAGAACCGGATAAGATAAAGATTGGAGATATTATCCGTGTGTTAGAGGGACCAATTGCTCCAACTGATTGCGTATCAGAGGAGGAGCCAGAAATTTGCTCTAAAGCTGAGTTTTGCGTCACTAGGGCAATTTGGGAGAAAGTCAGAGATTCCATCGCAGATGTTCTTGACTCAATCACACTTGAAACAATGCTTGAAGATGCCAAAAGGATTGAATCGGAGCGGAGCTTATATATGTATTACATTTAAACACTGAATTTTTGCTTCAAACTTATTTGTTAAGGAGTGAACCCCATGCGGCGAGTATATTTAGACCATAGTGCAACAACCCCGGTTGACCCTGAAGTAGCCTCTATCATGATGACATATTACACAGAAAAGTATGGAAATCCGTCAAGTGTCCATGGTTTTGGCAGGGAGGCAAAACAAGCCTTAGAGCAAGCCCGAAAACAAGTAGCGGAATTGATCGGAGCTACTCCTAAGGAGATTACGTTTACTAGCGGAGGAACTGAGGCGGATAATTTAGCGATTCTTGGGATTACAGATGCGCTCCGCAAAAAAGGAAAACATATCATTACTACCTGTATCGAACACCATGCTGTTCTTGAAACTTGTGAATACTTAGAAAAGAACGGATTTGACCTGACAGTTCTACCGGTAGATGAAGAGGGAATTATATCAGTTGATGATATACGAAAGGCTATTCGGCCGGATACGATTCTGATTACTGTGATGCATGCAAATAATGAAGTTGGATCGATTCAACCAATTACTGAAATCGGTAAGCTTACACGGGAACTAGGTATTGTTTTTCACGTAGATGCGGTTCAGTCCCTTGGTAAGATCCCCATCAATGTCGAAGAGATGAATGTCGACCTGATGACAGTTTCAAGTCATAAGATTTATGGTCCCAAGGGAGTAGGTGCACTCTATGTTCGCCAAGGGGTACGAATTATGCCTTTGGTTCATGGAGGAGGTCAAGAAAAGAAGCGCCGCTCGGGAACAGAGAATACTCCTGGAATCATCGGCTTTGGTAAGGCCTGTGAGCTAGCTGGACAACGGATGGCTGACGATGCGGAGCAGCAAAGAAAACTACGCGATAAACTGATGAACGGTATCTTAGAGCGTATTGAATCTGTGAAAGTAAATGGACCTGTAGGGGAGAAACGCTTACCAAATAATGTGAATATCAGTATTCGTTATGTTGAAGGAGAGTCCTTATTACTCTCCCTGGATATGCTAGGAATCTCAGCCTCGAGCGGTTCGGCTTGTACCTCGGGGTCATTAGATCCTTCCCATGTGTTACTAGGTATGGGATTGATTCATGAGATTGCCCACGGTTCACTTCGTTTTTCTCTAGGGCGTCAGAACACGGACGAAGATATTGACTATGTCCTTGAACAATTACCTAAGATCGTGGAGCGATTACGAATGATGTCTCCATTGTATGATCAAGTTATTCATTCGAAGCAAGCATAATTAGGAGTGAGGAAGAATGTATACAGAAAAAGTAATGGATCATTTTACAAATCCGCGCAATGTTGGCGAATTGGAAAATCCAGATGGTGTCGGCGAAGTAGGAAATGCTAAGTGCGGCGATATCATGCGTATATATTTAGATATTGAGGGAGACATTATTAAAGATGTAAAGTTCAAAACCTTTGGCTGCGGAGCAGCGGTCGCTACCAGCAGTATGGTTACGGAAATGGTCAAGGGTAAAACGATTGAAGAAGCTATGGTAATTTCCAATGCGGCTGTAGCCGAGGCGTTAGGAGGACTTCCACCAGCGAAAATGCATTGTTCTAATTTAGCCGCTGATGCACTCCATAAGGCCATTGAAAATTATCGCGACAATCAGCTAAAAAAGGAATAGATGAATATGACTCTGACTCCAAAACCTAAAGTAGTTGTGGGTATGAGTGGCGGTGTGGATAGTTCCATGGCCGCCGCTTTGCTCAAAGAAGAAGGATATGATGTAATAGGGGTTACTTTGCAGATATGGGAAGCAACGGGTCCAGAAGTCGAAGGAGGTTGTTGCTCTAACTCGGCTATTGATGATGCTAGGCGAGTTGCTTTTATACTGGGAATTCCTCATTATGTCATGAACTTTCGTTCGTATTTTAAGGAGACTGTGGTAGATTATTTCACCCAGTCTTATTTGTATGGAGAAACGCCAAACCCATGCTTGGCATGCAACAAACATGTTAAATTTGGGGAAATGCTCCGTAAAGCTCGTGGGTTGGGGGCAGAGTTTATTGCAACCGGCCATTACGCCCAGATTTTACGGGATCCTGGCAGTGAACGATTTCTATTAAGTAAGAGTGCAGATGATCGCAAAGATCAGACCTATGCGCTATACATGTTGACACAGGAACAGTTAGAACATACCCTTTTTCCTTTGGCAGAATACCAAAAAGAGCACGTTAGGGAAATGGCTAGAGAGAGGGGCTTAGGTGTAGGAGATAAGCCCGAAAGCCAAGAGATTTGTTTTGTACCAGATGATGATTATGCATCATTTGTACGACAACGATTGGAAGTGCCGATTAAGCCAGGTGATTTTGTGGATCTGGCAGGAAATAAGTTAGGTCGTCACGAGGGGATTATTCACTTCACAGTTGGGCAGCGGAAAGGCCTAGGGGTCACCTTTGGTAAACCAATGTTTGTAGTAGGGTTAAATCCTGAGCGCAATGAGGTAGTTCTGGGTGAAGACCGGGATGTGTATACAGATACGCTTTGGGCAAACGATCTCAACTGGATATCGATACCCGATTTAATAGAACCTCTCAAAGTCAAAGCGAAAATCCGATATAACTCTTCTGGTGCTGAAGCAACTATTTTTCCTGGCGAAATTGGGTCAGGTTATGGTGTGATGGTTCGTTTTGATGAACCACAGCGTGCAGTGACTCCAGGTCAGGCAGTTGTTTTTTATCAAGGAAACTTAGTGGTTGGTGGGGGGAAGATTATTTCTGATCCTCGAGGCAAAGAGCGTGGTTCGAAGTTCGAGGTTCGTGGTTCGAACTAAGTCCTATCCGGCGGGTTCATTCTCGATGTTGGCACCAAGCAATTACGGCACTTCAATCACGACACTAGCCATCTATGGCTACAGGAACACTTGGCTATCCATGGTCTTTGCATGCATAAAGTTTAGTGTAGAAGGGCAGAGTATAGATAGAAAATAAATTTAGGGAGGTGGAAGAACGAATGAGACGCTCTCGAGAGATTGTCGGACTACCAGTCTTGGATTTAAAAAGTGGAAATTCAATTGGTTGGGTACATGATCTGGTACTTGACAAGGAAAAAGATGAGGTTGTCGGAGTTCTCCTAGAAGGTGGACACTTCTTCCACTCAGCTAAAGGTATTCCTCGTAAGGCCATTGCAACAGTTGGTAAGGATGCCCTTACTGTCAACGAAAAGACAGTAGAAGATCTTAAAGGGATACGGTGGTCTGACAAAGTAGGTAATGAAGTCTATACTCAAGGTGGAGACGCAAGAGGAACGATTGAAGATATTTTTCTCGATGATTCCATGGAAAAAATGGTTGGATTCGAGGTATCCGACGGGCTCTTCGCTGACCTTCTTCATGGTCGGGGAACAATTCTAAAGCCGCATGTCATGATCGATGGAAAAGATATCTTAATCGTTGATAACCAAGTATCCTCCTTGGATCAATCAAATGAAGGGGGATTGCGATCATGAATTGTCCAGTTTGCGGTGGAAGAGCCATTGGTAAAGTAGGGGTTGAGCAGTTCTACTGTTGGGATTGTTGCGTTGAATTTGCGACTCAAACAGATAAAGTAGTTATTTACGATTTGGCTGAAGATGGATCTCTGGTGGCTTGGGATGATCCAAGTCTAACCCCAAGTGTCTCCTCTGCTGTTATAGAGTGATCCGTACTTAATTAATGTCTCCTCGTAGAAATTGAAAATGTAATGCAACGCGATATGAAGCTCTTAAAAAAGTGAAGGCAAATGTACATATAAAAAAACGAACTTTATTACTAATGCTGGATTTAAAAAGCGCGCATCGCGCGCTTTTTAGTTTATGCCAGCTTGCCAAATGTCGTGATTATCGAATCCTTGAAAGGAAGTGTACTCTCACGGTTTATGAAATCTAAAAATTTAAAATGGATTTTTGTGGGAACGTGTTTGCTGTTGGGAATACTAGTTCTTTTCAGGGTGAGGGCAATCTTAGGTCCGTTTTTCCTTGCGTTTGTGCTCGCGTATTTGTTAAATCCTCTAGTTGTTATACTAGAGAAGTATAAGGTAAGCCGAAATAGAGCAATTGCGATTGTTTTTATCTTAATTATTGCCTTCTTTGCTACAGCTATTTTTCTTATCATCCCAGTAATTTATAACGAACTAAGTAAATTAGTGGTGATTTTGCCCCAGACGATTCAGTCGATTGCGGAAATGATTGAAGAGTTTCGAAATCAGTTTAAGGCGACAGGTTTACCTAGTCGAGTTGCGATTGTCTTGGATGAACATTTAGTTCAGGGAGAAATAATTATTGCAGATCGGCTTAACCTGTTTCTAGATAATTTACCGAAGGCATTATCCTCAGTGACGCTTTACATGTTGTCCCCAGTCATTGCCATCTACTTTCTGGCGGACTGGAAAGGCTTAGGAGAAGGCTTTTTTCGGATTATCCCTCAGCGTTGGAGGATGGAGTGGCGAAGGCTGTGGCAAGATATTAACCATGTCGTTAGGCAATATTTGAGGGGAGATTTACTTGTCGCAGTAATTGTGGGGTTATTAATTGGTATTGGGGTAAAACTTGTTGGAATGGACTATGCGCTGTTGATTGGTCTAATTTGCGGGATTTTTGACCTTATTCCCTATTTCGGACCAGCTATTGGAGCGGTTCCTGCAGTACTATTGGCTTTAACCCATTCTCCGGTGATGGCTTTAAAGGTTTCCTTGATTATTTTCTTTGTACAACAGCTTGAAGGAAATATAATTTCCCCAAAGCTTATGGGCGACAGTGTTGGACTTCATCCTCTTTGGGTAGTTTTTGCCCTTTTAGCCTGTGGAGAAATTGCTGGATTCTGGGGCATGTTCTTGGCTGTTCCATTGGCTGCTGTCATTCGAGTGGTGTTTAAACATATTTATTTTAGGCTTGTTTCAACGAAAGTCTAATCTAGTTGACAAATAAGACATTCCCTGTATATACTTTATAAACAATGGAAATTTATATTACTAGTGAGAATTAAGTTAGTTAAAGTGCAGATAAGCCCGTAAGATAGCAGGGTGATCCCGAAAAAATCTCGTCCCTGATTGACAAAGGGAGAGATTATTTTTTTATACTTATTCAATTTAAAGGGGTGTTCATATTGTATTCAGGGAATGAATTAAGGGACATGTTTCTTAAGTACTTTGAGGCTAAAAAACATAAAATTTTACCTAGTGCATCGCTTATTCCTAAAGATGATCCGACACTGTTGTTAACAGTGGCGGGCATGGTTCCTTTTAAACCATATTTTCAACGTCAGGTTGAACCTCCCTTCCCGCGAGCAACGACGGCTCAGAAGTGTGTCCGTACTCCTGATCTCGAGGAAGTTGGGAAAACTGCTCGTCATCATACATATTTTGAAATGTTGGGAAACTTTTCTTTTGGAGATTACTTTAAAAATGAAGCAATTCCTTGGGCTTGGGAGTATATTACCAACGTCTTAAAACTCCCGGTTGAAAAACTGTGGGTAACAATATATCCCGAAGATCAGGATGCGAAACAGATATGGGAAAAAGCAGGTGTTAAGTCCGAGCGAATCGTAGGTGATCCGGAGAACTTCTGGGCTGCTGGTCCGACGGGTCCCTGTGGACCTTGTTCTGAGATTTATGTTGACCTTGGAGTAGCTAGAGGGTGTGGTAAGCCGAGTTGTGCTATAGGGTGTGATTGCGATCGTTTCTTGGAAATCTGGAATTTGGTCTTTATGCAGTATAACCGCGATGAAGCGGGTGTATTGACCCCACTTCCGAAGCAAAACATTGATACGGGGATGGGTTTAGAGCGGATTGCCTCGGTTATGCAAGGTGTTGAAACCAATTTTGATACAGATCTATTCCGTCCTATTATTGATCATGTCGCAACGTTAGCTGGGATCAAATATAAGGAAAATGCTAAAAACGACTTGGCCTTAAAAGTGGTATCAGACCACGTTAGAGCTGTTTCCTTTATGTTGTCAGACGGGATTCGGCCGAATAATGAAGGCAGAGGATATGTTCTCCGTCGTATCTTACGCCGTGCTGTTCGGTTTGCTAAACTCTTAGGGATTGATAAACCGTTCTTGGAATCTGCTTTTAAAATTATTCAAAGCGACTATGCTCACGCCTATCCAGAACTTAAGGAGAATGAGAATTTTATTTTAAGTCACTTGAATTTAGAAGAAAAGAACTTTCAGGCAACTTTGGAGCAAGGTACTCAGTTATTGCAGGAAAAGGTCAAGGAGCTTATCAAACAAGGGGAGACAGTATTAGCTGGAGCAGATGCTTTTTATTTATATGAAACCTACGGCTTCCCGGTGGAGTTAACTGAAGAAATGCTCGAAGAACAAGGTTTGTCCGTGGATATGCTAACCTTCGAAACTGCAGCTGAGGAACATCGCCTCCGTGCTAAAGAACAATCTCAGCAAATGCGTGCTGTGGTAGAAAGCCCGGAACTCATAGAAAAGGCTAAATCCTTAGGGGCTACACCTTTTGTTGGGTATGAGAAAGTTTCTTCAACGACTCGAATTGAGGGCCTATTTGTCAAGGGCAAAGAGATGCAGGATGCCGGTGAAGGGGAAGAGGTCATGATCTTCCTTTCGGAGACGACCTTCTATGCGGAAAGCGGAGGTCAAGTGTCTGATGTAGGAGTGATTCGAACGTCCCGCGCTGAGGCACGCGTGTTAGAAGTAAAAAAAGGTGTGACAGGAACTCTTTATCATCGGGCTGAGGTTAAGACAGGGGTATTTCATGTTGGAGAAGCTGTGGAAGTGGAAGTTGATAATTCCGATCGTCTGGCTACAACTCGTCATCACAGCGCGACTCACCTCCTTCAGGCTGCTTTACGCTCAGTTTTAGGAGAACACGTCCAACAAGCAGGGTCCTTAGTGACTCCAGAACGCTTGCGCTTTGATTTTACACATTTTTCCCCAATGACACCGGATGGTTTAAGGGCAGTAGAGGGTCTAATCAATGAAGCTGTATTAAAGAATATGCCGGTAGAGGCAACAGAAATGTCGTTGAAGAAGGCTAAACAAAGTGGGGCAACCGCACTTTTTGGGGAGAAATATGGAGAGACTGTACGGGTTGTACGTATGGGAGTATTTAGTAAAGAGTTGTGCGGTGGGACCCATGTTAAGAATACAGGAGAAATCGGACTTGTAAAAATCCTTAGCGAAGGTGGAATAGGCGCTGGTCTACGCCGTATTGAGGCAGTTGCCGGATTAGAAGCCTTGACATACTTCCGTGCCCTTGATGAGCAGGTCATGGAAGTAGCCCAGAATCTTAAAGCGCAACCTTTAGACATAGGGAAACGTGTAAATGGTCTAATGGCACAAGTGAAGGACCTTGAACGAGAAATCGGACAACTCCAAGCAAAGCTCGCTAAGAATGAAGTTGAAGGGTTATTAAAGCGGATTACAGAAGTCGATGGAATTCAGGTTATAGCAGCTCAAGTACAGGCGTCGGATATGGAAGGCCTTCGTCAAATGGCAGATTTAATTCGAGATAAGCTGAAATCTGGTGTTATCGTCTTGGGTGCAGTAAGCGAAGGAAAGGTTAACTTTGTTACGACTGTTAGCCCAACAGGTTTAAGTGGGCTCCATGCAGGACAGATTATAAAGGAAGTGGCTAAAATTACCGGTGGTGGTGGAGGCGGTAAACCAGACATGGCACAAGCCGGTGGTAAAGATCCTAGTAAATTGGGAGAAGCTATTGATCAAGTTCCAAATCTTCTTCGAAGATTTCTTAAAAAATAAAGGAGAATCTTGTAGATAGTTAGAATACTATTGCTAGCAGGAAAAGCCGACCTACGAAAGGCGAAAGGTGGACAGGAAAATGGATCGAATGGAAGAAACCATGATGTTTAAGGCTGTGGGGGATGAAGGGATTTCTGCCCGCGATATATTGCAGAAGGTGTATGCCGCGTTACAGGAGAAAGGGTATGACCCAATTAACCAAATGGTTGGTTATCTAATGTCCGGCGACCCTGTGTATATTACCAGTCACAATCAGGCGAGATCGATGATTCGTAAACTTGAACGCTTTGAGCTGATCGAAGAGCTGGTCAGAACGTATTTACAAGAAAAATAAGGTTTGTTCTTGAAACCCTCACTTATTGTGGTGAGGGTTTCATCTTTAGCGAGGCGCGAAGCATGAGGCACATAGCAATGAGTACGAGAAATGTGAGGAACACAAATCCGAGTATCGGTTTCAAATGTCGAACCTCGCGCTTCGTGCATCGAACTTCGCACTAAAAGGAGAGATGAAATGCGTCAAGTAAAGCTTGGTTTATGGGGAGCTGACGTTTCAGAGGTGTGCTTTGGAAGTTTAGCAATATCTCCGTTACAAGGCCGTGTAACGGAAGCAGAAGGAGTCTCTGTACTGCGCTATGCACTTGAGCAAGGGGTTAATTGGATTGACACAGCGGAAATCTATGACAACTATAGACAAATAGCTTTGGCTATAAAAGGTCGGCCAGGCGTTCAGATCGTCAGTAAATCGTACTCTGTTTCTGCTGAGGAAATGCGCCTTAGCCTTGAAAAAGCGCGAAAAGCTTTAAATCGGGATAGCCTTGATTTTTTTCTGCTCCATGAACAGGAAAATGCTTTAACTTTGAAAGGGCATTCGGGTGCTTGGGAAGAACTCTTGCGTGCCAAGGAAAAGGGTATCGTGCGCTGGATAGGCATTTCGACGCATGCAGTTGCCGGAGTCAGGGCCGGGGCGCTGTTACCCGGTCTTGATGTGATCCACCCTATCTTAAATTATCAGGGTCTAGGAATCATTGATGGAACCTTAAGCGAGATGCTAGATGCAATTTCCTTTGCAGCCGACTTAGGTATAGGAATTTATGCTATGAAGGTTTTTGGGGGTGGGCACTTAGCAAGCGATCCCGATAAAGCTGTAGCCTTTGTTCAAGGGATTTCAGGTGTGCAGAGTATGGCTCTGGGAATGTCCAGCCGAGAAGAAGTGGATTATAATCTGCTCTTGTTGGCTGGAAAAAAAGTTCCGGAGGAGTTGCAGGAAAAGGTAAAGCATAGGCAACGGAAATTATATATAGCTGATTGGTGCCAGGGGTGTGGGTTTTGTTTAGAAGCTTGTCAGCAGGGCGCTTTAAGCATAGAAGAAAATATAGCCGTGGTTGATGCCGAGGCATGTGTACTTTGTGGGTATTGCGGGAGGGTTTGTCCACATTTTTGTCTTAAAATTGTTTGAGGGAGGAAGAACAGAGTGCTTTTTGCAACGATAGTCCTGCTAATTTGGGGAATGTACTCGTTTGTAATGAAGAAAAGACTACAAAACGAGTTTCGAGTTTCCGGCTCATTCCTCACTTTAGTGATATTTAGCGTTATTGCTTCGCTAAGTTTGGGAATGAACTATGTTTCAGCAGCAATTCCAAGCCTCAATGATGGCATAGCGATTCATAATTTTTTAGCTTATTGGATTATTGGAGAAGATATGTGGAGCTACCATTTGTTTAAAAAGTACTTTGAGTATTCCCTAACAGTAAGTATTTCTTTATTAATTGTATATTCGGGACTAAAAATTGTTAAGAATTAAGGAGAAATAATGAGTTGGCTATATTTGATTTTCGCAATTATTTTTGAACTTTAGGGTACTTTTGTGGCTGGAGTCATAGGATTAAATTTTAGTGGTGTCAAGCATTAGCAGATATCATGACCAGAAATAGAGTAACTAAAAGGTCGGTTTGGAGGAAATGCTGTGAGGATTATGGGGTTGGATTTTGGGTCGAAGACGATTGGTGTAGCCGTGAGTGATGAACTTTTCTGGACAGCTCAGGGGGTTAAGACGATTAGGCGCTCCAAGAAGGAGATGGATGAGTTGAGAGAACTCATTCGCGAGTACGAAGTAATGGAGATTATAATTGGCTATCCTAAGAATATGAATGGAACTCTAGGGCCACGTTGCGCTTTGACTGATAAGTTTGCTGAGGTTTTGCGATCGGAGTCGGGACTTGAAGTCAAGTTATGGGATGAGCGTTTAAGTACTGTGGCAGCGCAGAGGACTCTTATAGAAGCGGATGTGTCGCGTGCGAAACGCAAGCACGTTATTGATAAGATGGCAGCTGTTTTTATCCTTCAAGGTTACCTAGATAGTAGGCAAATAAAAAATACTTAGTGTAATATTTGACAATCATTACCTACAATAGTACAATGACCATATTCTTTGATAAGAGGTGAATCATATGACTGACCATCCACATAACCATGATGAGCATGATGCTGAAGAGTTTGACACTGTCATTCTCACAGATGATGAGGGAAAAGACCATGAGTTTCTTCATCTAGACACTTTGGAACTAGACGGTTCTACATACTTTGTCTTGATGCCTATCTCCGAGGACGAATCTGAAGAGGATGAGGCTATTATCCTTAAACTTGGTAAAGATGCTGAGGGTGGCGAAATGCTGCTTGACATCGAAGACGATGAAGAGTGGGAAAAAGTGGCTGATGCTTGGGAAAACCTAGTAGAATCTGAAGATGATGAATAAGGGTACCCATTAAACCCCGGTTTATTGGGAATAAAGAACTCGCTGAGAATCTCAGCGAGTTCTTTTATTTTTTATATTAGTCAACGATAAGAAGATTCCCCTTGCTGGATACCACTAGTCAAAATTTGTTGTTTGTCTGTAATGTTTGAGATAAGCAATAGACTCTAAGGAAATACTAAAGTCGAGAAAAGAGGAGGTGTGGAAAACAATGTATTTAAGAAAAGTAATACGAAATTGTATAGGGGTATTGATTTGGCTTATTTTATTGAGCGGGTGCATTCCTTCAAACAATGCTTCTGTGCCTGATAAATCTTCCCCGAATACTCCAGAAGATCAAGTCCAAATTACTAATAGAGTTATTTCAGATGGGACTAAAATTGATGATTTGGACTTGAGTGGTATTCCAGTCAATGAAGCTCCTATAAAGATAGAGAATTGGGCGAAGGACAAGCTGGAAGAAACTCGAGTACTGTTGTACAATGATACAGAGATTCCGGTGACTTTGAGTGACATAGGAATTGACGTGGATACTCAGAAGATAATCGAAGAGACCCAGCTTAATCCTGGAATGACTTTGCCCAGTGCATTAAGAGTTGACCCATTGATAGCAAGTCAAGAACTTCAGGAAAAACTTAAAAAGTTTAATAAACCTGCCAAAGACGCTTCTTATAAGATTGAAAAAGATAAAGTAGTCATTCAGCCGGGGGAGAATGGTCGGACGGTCGATGTCGAGAAGTTACTTAGTCAATTTCAAAGAATTCCTTTAAGTGAAATGCCGCCACGGATAGATATTCCGATGGTGGAAGTTCCGGCAACTATTACTACAGAGTCTTTAAAAGAATTGGCATTTGATTCTGTTATCGGTGAGTTTTCAACTAATTTTCTAATTAAGGAGAAAAACCGTTCAGCTAATTTGACAGTTGCTGCTAAAGCATTAGATGGCAAAGTGCTTTTTCCTGGAGAAACTCTTTCTTTTAACGAAACAGTAGGTCCTCGTGAGCCTGGGACAGGATATAAAGAAGCCTATATAATTGTTAACGGGGAGTTTATACAGGGAACTGGAGGGGGCGTATGTCAGGTGTCCTCGACTCTGTATAATGCGGTATTATTAAGTAATTTAGAAATAGTTGAACGGATGCCACATGCTGTTGTTGTTAGTTATGTACCACCTGGTCAGGATGCAACGGTTAATTATCCCAACATTGATTTTAAGTTTAAAAACAATACCGGCAGTCTTGTCTACTTGCGGACTGAAGTTGAAACAGGAATTTTAAATGTTAAGATTTGGGGTAAGAAGACGGATAAAACAGTGCGAATTGAACGACAAGTCGAGAGACAAATAGCCTATAAGACAGAAAGACGCCTAAATCCTAAGTTACCCAAAGGTCGGGTTATTCGGGAACAAGCTGGTTCAAAAGGAATTGTTGTTAATACGTGGCAGATCATTCGAGATGGTAACGGTAGTGAGATCAAGAAGTTTCTGGGTCGTGATTGGTATGCTCCAACTAATCGCATATTACGCGTAGGAACTTAAGATCCCTGAAATAGTGGAAAGAGAGAGTGGAAAATGGCCAGAAAAAAGAAGACCATGGGCATATTTACGTGGATTATTCTTCTTTCCTTGGTCGGGGGCTTTGGATTATTGTCTTGGTGGAATTGGGCGAGCAAGCCATACTCTACCTCAGGAAAAACTGAGAAAATCACGATTGCTCAAGGAACAACCGCAGGACAATTGGCTGAAGATTTACAAGAGCGTCATCTAATACGCAGTGCGTGGATGTTTAAGCTTTTAGCCCGTGAAAGGCAAAGCGATTTTAAGCTATATGTTGGCGATTACCAATTAGCACCTTCGATGTCCCCCAGCGAAATCATAAACAGCTTAATCAATGGTTCAGTTGCTTTTAATACCAATTTTGTGACAATTCCTGAAGGGTATACTACAGCGCAAATTATCGAACTTCTCGTTCAAAAAGGAATAGGGACTAAACAGGAGTTTACAAAAGTTGTTACCGAAGATGAGTTTCCATACCCGTTCTTAAAGGATGCGCCAAAGGGTATTCTCCGCTTAGAAGGATACTTATTTCCTAATACTTACGATATCCCAATAAATACATCTCCTCATGCCGTTATTGATTTGCTTCTTCGACAGTTTGAGAAAGAACTGACGCCAGAGGTGCAGAAGCAACTCATTATACTGAAACTAACTGTTGCCCAGTGGGTTACCTTGGGCTCTCTGATTGAAAAAGAGGCGGTGAAAGAATCAGATCGCCCTTTGATTGCTTCAGTGTTAATGAATCGATTAAAGATTAACCAGCCCCTTCAAATTGATGCCACTATTCAATTTTTACTCGAGACCCCAAAACCGAAACTTTCATATGAGGATCTCCAGATTCCTTCTCCGTATAATACTTATCTCCACTCAGGATTTCCGCCGGGGCCGATTGCCAATCCTGGACATGCCTCCCTGCAAGCGGTATTGTATCCGGCCCAAACGGAGTTCCGATACTATGTGGCTAAAAAGGACGGTTATCACGTGTTTGCTAACACGTATGCAGAGCATTTGAAAAATGTTAAATTGTATCAGTGAAGGCGTAAGCGAGATGGATTTTGCACGTTCACCCGAAACTCCGTTGCTGCTTACTGGACGTTCGAGGTGGTATAACCTTAAGTTTAGAGTGACTTATGTGTCAATTGGTAGATTTGATCCACGTCTTTGTCACCGCGGCCAGAAATATTGACGATAATGATTTGTTCAGGATTCATAGTAGGGGCAAGCTTAAGTGCATATGCAACAGCGTGTGCGCTTTCGAGCGCGGGGATGATGCCTTCGGTTCGGGAAAGCCGGTGGAAAGCGTCGAGGGATTCTTGGTCTGTGATACTTACATACTCGGCACGACCAATGTCCTTCAGGTAGCTATGCTCGGGTCCAACTCCGGGATAATCTAGCCCAGCGGAAATGGAGTGAGTGGCAAGAGGCTCTCCGTTTTCGTCTGCCATGACGTAACATTTAAAGCCATGTACGATACCGGGAGCTCCAGCGCTGAGAGGAGCAGCGTGTTTGCCCGTTTCGAGACCCAGACCGGCCGGCTCAACTCCAATTAGCTTAACAGATGAGTCATTGATAAAGTTAGCAAACATACCGATGGCGTTGCTGCCACCCCCGACACAGGCCATGACTGCATCCGGAAGTTTACCTTCTGCTTCGAGTATTTGCTGGCGTGCTTCCCGTGAGATTATCGCTTGGAAATGTTTTACAAGTGAGGGGAAGGGGTGTGGACCGACGGCAGAGCCGAGCATATAAAAAGTATTTTCATAGTTCACGGCGAAATCCCCCAAGGCTGCATCGACGGCATCTTTTAAAGTTCGTGTTCCAGATGTGACAGGAATTACTTTAGCGCCTAAGAGTTCCATGCGGAAGACATTAAGAGATTGGCGCTTTGTGTCTTCTTCTCCCATATAGATCACGCATTCCATGTCAAAGAGTGCACAGGCTGTTGCAGTTGCTACACCGTGTTGTCCAGCTCCGGTTTCTGCTATGACCCGTTTGGCTCCCATGCGTTTAGCAAGTAAGGCTTGGCCAAGGACGTTGTTGATTTTGTGAGCACCGGTATGGTTAAGATCTTCACGTTTAAGGTAGACTTTAGCACCACCTAATTGCTTGGAAAGCTTTTCTGCATAGTAGAGGGGATTGGGACGACCTACATACTGACGGAGATAATAGTCTAGTTCTTGGTTGAAGTCAGGATCATCCTTATACGTTTCGAAGGCATCGTCTAATTGATTCAGTGCGTTTTCTAATTGGGGTGGGACAAAACTACCGCCATATTCACCAAAATACCCTTTTTCCATAATAAATTCCTCCATCTCATAAAATTTTAATCATTGAACTAAAAAAACTTTCCGCCCTTCAAAGGACAGAAAGTTATTTTCTATTATGCCACCTTTTTGTATGGGATCTACACAGTAAAATACCCATATTCCAAGCTTAGATACGGAGTAGGCATGGCTCGCAACAAATAAGCAGATGCGGAGAGTCGACCTCTCGATATCCGTGCCTCTGTAACGGGAAACCCCCGGTATCACCTACTGATGCAAAGCATGTTCGGATTACGACTCTGAGATCCATTCGATCAACGGGAAGTGTATCAGACTCTCACCTTCTCTGATTCGCTAAAACATTCCTCAAAGACTTACTAATTCTCTTCATTGTCTTGCATGTTAATTTTCTGTATTGTAATATGGCAGAAGGCACTTCGTCAAGGTGTTATGTAAAAGAATTTCTGAAGAGCTGACTTTGGCTTGTATTTACTGGATATGTGTATAATTGGGTTGAATTTAAATACCAGTGAAAGTATAATAATAACAAATATTACCACAAACAGGTGTTTTATAAAAGGGAAGTGATTTTAAATGCCATTATCACAAGAAAATAAAAAAAATACCTATGCAGATTATTTAACGTGGCCAGAAAACGAACGATGGGAGCTCATTGACGGAGTACCTTATATGCAGGCTGCTCCAACATGGCAACATCAAGCATTATCGGCAGCACTGATGGCACAGTTTTTCAATTATCTATCAGGGAAAGCTTGTCAAGTATTTGCGTCTCCTTTTGATTTGAGGCTACCCGAAGCGAACGAAAAGGACGAAGAAACTACATTTGTTGTGCAGCCGGACATAACAGTTGTATGTGACAAAGAGGGACTAAAAGGAACAGGCTATTACGGAACGCCTTCTTTAGTAATAGAAATCTCTTCCCCTTCAACAACGAGAAATGATAAGATTTGGAAGTTCAACAGATATGAAAAGTCTGGCGTTAAAGAATATTGGATAGTAGAACCTGAAGCAAAATTTGTTACTGTGTTTACTCTACAACCAAATTGTAGATATGGCCGTCCAGAATCCTATACAGAAACAGATAAAATTAAAGTTTCGATTTTTCCAGACTTTGTAGTGGATTTAAAGCCGGTATTTGAAAGTATTGAATGAACTCGGTCAACTAAAGAACTAATTAGTAGCTAGCAAAAACGGAACCTATTGGGTTCCGTTTAGTTAGTCAGGTCCAAATAGTATTATGAGTTGTAGAAATCCATTGATAAGTCGCCTACGTTAGAAGCTTAAGAATCTAACTTGGAAATCTTATTAATATTCTTTGGTTATGATAGACTATATGGATAAACTATATGAATTAGGCTTAATGTAAACGATAGGGGAATCTTTATGAGAAAACCAGAATTGTTAGCGCCTGCCGGGGATATGGAAAAATTAAAATACGCTCTGGCATATGGAGCGGATGCTATTTATATGGGTGGTCAGGCCTTTGGTCTTCGAGCTTTTGCTGGGAATTTCGATTTTGAAGAAATGGAACAAGCGGTGGGCTGGACACATGATCTAGGGAAAAAGCTTTATGTTACTGTAAATATCTTTGCCCATGAGCCGGATTTTGAGGAACTTCCTGACTACCTCAAGCAGTTGGAAGGCTTAGGCGTGGATGGTGCGATTGTTTCGGACCCTGGAGTCATCATGATGGCAAAGGAAGTGGCTCCTCGGCTACCCCTTCATCTTAGTACTCAGTCAAATAACACAAATTCATATTCGGTTCGTTTTTGGATGAAGCAAGGGATAGAGAGGATTGTTCTCGCTCGAGAGCTGACCATTCAAGAGCTAAGTGAAGTGCGTGCAAAAGTGAATGGCGGGTTAGAAATCTTTATCCATGGAGCAATGTGTATGTCTTATTCCGGGCGATGCTTGTTGAGTAATTATTTGACAGGCAGGGATGCTAATCGCGGAGAATGTACTCAGCCCTGCCGTTGGGGATACGCCCTTGTAGAGGAGAAACGGCCAGGGGTAGTCTTCCCGGTTGAGGAGGACAAGCGCGGAACTTATATCTTTAACTCGCATGATTTATGCCTCTTGCCACATCTTCCCTTGTTAAAGCCTATAGATATTGATAGCTACAAGATCGAAGGACGAATGAAAAGCGTTCAATATGTTGCCAGCACAGTCAAGGTTTATCGAGAAGCAATAGATACTCTGTGGGATCAGGGGGAAGAAGCCTTTCAGGCAAAGCTCCCTCACTGGTTAGAGGAGATGGATAAAGTTAGTCACCGGGATTATTCAGCAGGATTTCTCTTTGGTAAACCGGGGGCAAGTTCACATAATTTAGTTTCTTCTCACTATGTTAGGGATTATGACTTTGTAGGAGTGCGGTTGGATCAAGGGGAAATAGAAAATGAGGTAGTAGACGCCTATGATCAAACCACAGCTTGGATCGAGCAACGGAACAACTTTAAACTAGGAGAGGTTTTGGAAGTTCTTACTCCCCAGGGCGACTGTTGGTCGTTTGAAGTTAAGGGAATGTGGGATAGTGAGGGAGAATCGATAGATGTGGCTCGTCATGCTCAGCAGAAGATTAGGATGACGGTGCCGAGGGAAATCCTTCCCTACAGCATTTTGAGGCGGGCGAAAAGTGAGAGAAAGTAAGAACAGATGTATAGCGGTTAGGAGTTCCATGCCGATTTTTTTGGTGGGTGTATAAATCTTTAGTTAGTGTTTGACGGTATCTAAAAATTCCCGAAACAAGAACTTATAAATATTCTAAAATAGACAATATTAAAATAGAAAATATTAATCTAGACTAGATTTAATTCTTGTGAAGCGGAGAGATTTACTGTGGGCTTTGAAGGGTATAAGTTCAACTACAAGCTAATTGCATCTCACTGTTTCCAGTACGAAAAGAACCCCTCTCCAGTCCATGCGCACACCTTTGAAATCACTCTATATATTGCTCAAAGGAGAAACTTCGCAAAGTTTCGGGATATGGAAGAAATTATCTCTAAAATCTTGGGTTTATACTCTGGAAAACTTTTAAATAAGATTTCTCCCTTTGATGAAATAGAACCCACCCTGGAAAATATAGGCAATGTTTTTTATCAGCTTCTTCATAAGGAGCTAGCCCAAAACTCTTTCACCTTAGCTACTTTGGAAATCAGCGAAGACCCTACTCGAACTATTATTGTCAACAAAGCAAATGCTGAAAAAAGCATTCTTCTTGGAAACAAGACGATCAAGGTCTCTCGCTTGCTCATCCAGAATATCATTTCAGGATCGACACAGCAGATGATTTCAGGTATAGGAAAACCAGAGGCGACGACAATTCCTATTCCTGAGCTTCATGCTCCTGTAGACGAAGTTGAATCTGAACTTCCGCCTTCAGCTCCCCATCCAGTAAGCTTGGACATTTCCCCAAAGCAGCCGTCGATAAAAACCGCTGCCCTTCGTTTTGTTTTAGGCTTTTTCTGCTTGCTTGTATGCGGAATAGTTCTGACAGTCTATTTGAAAAATACCGGTGCTTATCCCTCTGGCTCGGATATTTACGGTCATCTTTTTAAGTCCGATTTACTATATCGTAATCTTCAGGAGGGGAATCTTTATCCTCTTTATACCAACCTTTGGTATAACGGTATGCAACCCTTTCGCTACTGGGCTCCACTTCCGTACTACCTGTTAGCGGCACTTCAATTCATGTCCGGGGGCGATGCAATTGCCTCGTACCTTCTATTTGTGTTTTTTGCCTTTGTGGCCGGAGGAGTTGGCTGGCTGTTATGGGGTTTGAGCTACAACCGGATGTTGTTTTGTACCTTCCTAGGTGTTCTGTGGTTTTTCCTTCCCGACAACTTAAGAGTCTTTTTTACCGAAGGTAACTTCCCAAGAATGGTGATTGCTATTTTGCTGCCTTATCTCTTCTATTTTGTCTGGAAGTATGTAGAGCATCGAAAAAATTGGGCTATTATTCCCGTAATTTTCTTGATGAGTCTGATCGTGCTTTGTCATGTGATGGTCGCTGCCATGGTGGGAATTGCTACATTTATTTTTTTAGCAATTTATTGCATAGTGGAGAAACGAGTAATTGAATCCTTTTATTTGATTTGTTCCATGCTCTTATCTTTTGCACTCTGTGGACTTTGGCTGTTTCCAGCATTGCAGGGTGGTCTATTAGGCATGGATGCTTCGGCAACTTCAGAAGTCATGCGTTCACTAAGTTCTCCAGCTGTGTTATCCTTAAATCCTTTTTTGCGTCTCAAGGGGAATTTTGATTTCTTTTATTTTGGCCTTTCGGTATTTTTCACCTCTTCTATCGGTCTTCTTCTAGCTACCAATAAAAGTATGCCTGGATTTTGCACAGTTATCTTCGTCTTTTTTGGTACAACAACTGCGATGGTCCCCTTTCTGGAAAAGCTACCACTGAACCAACTTCTCTGGATGGTACGCTTTACCCCGATTGTCTACGCACTTTTTCTTATGGCACTTCTAGAATGGCAAAAATGTAGACGTTATGCTGTCATTTTTATAGCCATGATTCTTGTCATAGATTGCCTACCATCAGCAAATCTTCAAAGTTACCATTCACAAATCGGTTTTAAAATTACAGACTCCCTCTCTGTTGCTAAAGAGATTACTCGGCAGAGAGTCTCGCTCTTGGATGTTAGTGTTTTTGATTCCTATCCATCTTTTAAATTTTCTGGCATAGAACCCAAGACCCAATACACTTTCGGTTGGGCGTGGCAGGGGGCTACAACGGCAAATAATATTGTAATGATCAATACTGCTGTGGAAAAAGGCCATTTTTACTATCTCTTCGATCGCAGCCTTGAACTGGGGGACGATACAGTCATGGTACGCAAAGAACTCATCACGAAGTCAGGGAAAAGTCTTCCTGCACTCATCGATGCCGCCCGGTTATCTGGGTATACTTTACACAAAGAGACGAATTATACATATATATTTCACCGCAATACTCCCACCAGCTTTGGCGTTTATACAGAGTATCCCGGACTGGCTATCGGACGCTCTGCTCAGCAAATAACACTCGAATATCCCTCTTTTCAGGAAGGAACTAAGTTAAGCGTAACAGATTATAGCTATGAAGAGTTGATCCAATATAAACTTATTTATCTTTCAGGGTTTTCCTATAGTAACAGGAAAGCTGCTCAAGATTTATTGACTCGTGTTTCAGATGCAGGTGTTAAAATTATTGTCGATATGAACCGAATCCCTGTCGATCCTGTGACCAACCGCATGTCTTTCTTTGAAGTGACGGCACAGCCGATTAGTTTTTCTAAGCAATATCCCGAGCTAATGTATAAGGGAAAAGTCTATAACTCTCTGCCTTTCAAAGAAGATTACTCGACTTGGAACACGGTGTATCTTGAAAATGTCAAGAATATGATTGGGTATTCGTGGTTTCAGAATAAGGAACTCCCGTTTTTAGGGAACGGTGACGATAAGAATATAATATTTATGGGTTTCAACTTTCTCTTTCATGGGATGGAAACTCAGGATAATACGGTCATTGCACTGATCAGTGACTTGCTGGAGCTTGAACCCACTCAACTTCCCGTGCGTGAGCTGGTGCCGATATCAATCGAGTATCGATCGAATAATATGATAATAGACTCCCCTAAAGCTAATATTAACACCACCCTTGCCTTTCAAGATAATTTCAGAAGTGAGCAGAAATTGATCAATGAAAATAATCTTCTCGTTATACAAGAACCTCATACTGAGATTAAGTTTGTGTACCCATATTTACTGCAAGGCGTCCTTCTGAGTATGATGGGATTGCTTGGAATCTTAATTCTATTTTACTTTATCTATGGGAAAAAGAGGCGTATGCAATGAAAAAAACCATTGTTCAAACTATTGCATTTTTAGTATTGCTCATGCTGGCAGTGCCGGTACCATGTTATGCGGTCGATTACGGAACTATCCAAATTGATGGCTATTATGATGATTGGGAGGATAAGCCGCACACTCGAGTCTATCATGGAACCCCACACAATGATCTTAAAGTACATCGCGTCTCTCTCTTTCGAGATGAAACCACTGTTTATGTACATGTCAAAATGTCTGAAAAGAATAACTCTGATTTTCATAACATTCACCTTGATCTGTATACAAACCGAGGCATAGAGACTTATTCGGTGATACTAGATTCTCCCAACGAAAAGAAGAAGCCGGAGGGCGGTACGGCAGGTTTAAAGGTGTATCTCCAAAAAGGCCGGGATATGGTCGGCTCAGGATATTATACGAGGACGGAAGGAGAACCCGATGACGCAGAGTTTTTCATTCCACTTTCCACGATCTCAGATCAGCCTGCTGGAATCACTGAGATTACAATGAGAATTTACGAGCTTGGACATCAGCTAATTATCTGTGTCGGTGCCAGTACAGGCCCTTATATTGGAATTGCCATTTGTGCAGCGATCGCTTTGTCGAGTGGCTATTATTACTACAAAAGGAAGAAAGAACGATGCTTGCCTTAAAAGTTGTAGCTCTGATTGTTTGGATTTATGCGTTATGGGTTCTTAGCCGAACAGGACTTCATTTTTTCAAGTTCTGCTTAGGAAGTGTAGGCCTTTTTTTCTTTCTGATGATTTGGGTTCAACCGTATATAACCCAACCTTTGACAATGGCAGTCGCGGCAGCTTCAGGCGTACTTGGAGACCTTTCCGGAATGTATGATTCCTATTATAAATACTCCATATTATTTATACCTAAGGAGACAGCGTCCGTTTCACTGGCGATTGATTATGAATGCTCAGGAGTTATTGAAATCATGGCTTTTAGTTGCATGCTCTGGTTTTTTCCGCTTTACAATACGATTGAGAAGCTAATCCTAAATAGTGTGGGTATAATTGTCATTTTCTGCGCCAATGTTTTGAGGATTTTTGTTATCTGCACTTTAATTTATTTTTTTGGCAATGATATCTTTTATTTTGCCCATACAATTTTTGGCAGAATTATCTTCTACTTGTTGTCGGTCGCTCTCTACTTTTACGTATTTACCCGTTCCCAGATCATTCGTCAGAAAGTAGGTAAGTTCACCTATGGAGATCCTAGTCAGTAGAATTTTTAGAGAGATAATTTTCTGGATGGCCTGGATTATCATTCCTCTGGTTATGGAGATTATTCCAGCCTTTGGAGGATTTTTTATCCTGCTTAAAAAAAAATTAAGGCAAAATTATGCCCCTATACCTTCTCATTTACCGGAAGTTACGCTAATCATTCCTGTATATAACTCTGCTGCAACATTAAGAAAATGTTTAGAATCTGTGCGCCTTTCAAGCTATCCGCTGCAGCTGATCGAAATGTTGCTTGTGAACAACAAAAGCTCAGATGACAGCTTTGAGGTTTACACCCAGTGTCAGGCCGAATTTAAAGATCTGCCAATGACTTGGTTGAATGCGAATCAAGGAAAATCGAAGGCTCTTAACATGGCATTATTCAACAGCCATGGTAAATACATTATTCAAATCGACAGTGATGGCAAATTGCACCCTGATGCACTAAAAAACATGGTGATACGCTTCGAACAAAATCCAGATATTCACTGCCTTACTGGGGCGATCCTAACGGATATTCAAGCAATAGAAATGACGGAAAACGTTATTATGAAGCTCGTTCGACGCTGTGAATTTTTCGAATACTGCCAGTCTTTTTTAGCTGGAAGGAATTTTGAGTCGGAGACCAATAGTATATATACTTTGTCGGGTGCTTTTTCCGTTTTTCGCAAATCTGCCATTCTTAAATCCCAGCTCTATAACACGGCAACCGTCAGTGAAGATACTCATGTTACCTTCCAAATGCGTCACTTACTGAAAAAAGGAGTTCATTTATGCGAGAATGCTTTCTTTTTCGTTGAGCCCATCGAAAGCTACAATAAACTTTATACTCAGCGTCAGCGCTGGCAACGGGGTCAGATTGAGGTATCGCATATGTTTTTACAGGAAGAGCTAACTGTCTTCAGGGGTTTTACTTCAAATTTCATGATCCGGCTACTGATGTTTGACCATACGTTTGCTTTCCCACGTATGATATGGTACTTTGCTCTGATATTCCTTGTGTTTTTAGATTATCCGATGTCTCTTGTTCTTGGCTCCATCTCCATCATCTATCTGCTATACGCTTTTTCCATGTTCTTATTTTTTCTAAACGTTCTCATGTATCTTGCTAAAGTAAAGGATATACAAAAATATTATGCTTCTAAGTGGTATATTATTGTCTTACTTCCATTTTATAATTTTGCGATTTTCTGGATTCGATTTGCGGGCATTATTAACAGCATTAAGAATGAAGGAAGCTGGAAAACAACTACATTAACTGAGGAATGGCAAAAAATCAAGATGGCTGTCAATCAAGATTTCACTTTGCCTAAAAGGATAGTAGCTATGCTGAGGAGAAGAATTAACAATGATTGAATTAATCGTTGTCCTGCCCGCATACAATGAAGCTGAGAATACTGAAACCCTAGTATGCAAATGGCAGCAGTATCTGGAAGTGCTGGCAAATGACCATAGATTGGCTCTTCGCATCGTTGTCATTAATGATGGAAGCGTAGATCAAACACAGAAAATTGTTGAACGTCTTGAATATAAATATTCGAACGTAACCTTAATCAATCACGTCCATAACAAAGGGCTGGGGGAGGCGGTAAAAACCGGCATCTCCCATGTCCTAAAGAATTGCCCCAACAGTTCCTACCTGTGCCTGATGGACTGCGACAATACACAGGATCCCCGATACATCCTTGATATGATAGATGCCCAAAGCAAATTGGGATGCGATGTTGTTATTGCTTCTCGCTATCAAAAGGGTGCTCGGGTCAAAGGAGTCTCAAGGTTTCGTCTATTTACCAGTGAAGGCGCGAGGTATCTCTTTTCCCTCATCTTGAGAGTTCCTAATGTTCGGGATTACACCTGCGGCTATCGCCTTTACGCAAAGCAAATCCTGCTTCGAGCCTCGGAAAGATTCAGTATAAACCTGCTAGAAGAAAGTGGCTTTACCTGTATGGCAGAACTCCTATACAAGCTCTACTGCTGTGGAGCTGTTTTTGCAGAGATTCCGTTCGAACTGAGATATGACTTAAAGCAGGGGGGAAGCAAAATGGCAGTTTGTAAAACGGCTGTCAATAGCTTTTGCTTAGCATTACGTTTAAAGAGAATTAAAAAATACTAAAATCCATTGAGTGTAGGGCAAAAAGAGAATCTGATTACCCTAGATTTGCCGGCAGGGGATCATCATGTCAGCCTTCGCTATGGTGTAACAAAATATGGCATTATTGGATATACAATTTCAGGGATAGGCCTTATCCTCTTATTCTTCTTTATTAAATTTTATGATATAATTTTGTATCGGTTTTTGAAACTTTGTGACTTTTTTAGCAAATATTTACAAGTTTAAATTGAATTATATTTTTATGGTTGAATGTAAATTGTGGTTAAAGAAAGTTGGGGATAAAATGCTACCAACTGAGAAAATAAATTTCAAAGTAAAAATGTTTGCAATTTGTGTTTTGACTTTCTCTTTCATATTGCTTTGTTGGGTTTATATCGTGCACGAATCACAGAACTATAAAGATAGTATGATTCAAAGCTTTAGCACTAATCAAGAAATAATCGTTTCCGAAGTTGCTAAAAGCGTTAGAGGGAAAATGGAAGCCTCAGCTGCTGAGAAAGATTATTCAGCTATACAGTCCAAAGCTCAAGTTGTCGAGGAAATTATCAAAAATGCTGAAACCTCTGGCAGCAGATATTGGTTTTTCTATTCCTCAAGTGAGGTTATCTATGAAAAGGATGACATCACGACGAAAAGTCTTATAGGCAAAGACTTATCAGGACTAATCCACTATTGGAAGCTGCAGGGTGGAACTGGAACGGAAGCCTTTGAGGCCCTGATCCTCCAAGAGTCAAATGGTTCAACTTTGTTCTCGAAGAGTAGTGTTTCAGGAACTGAGATTGTTTCGCTGAGGTCCTTTACGATAGATGATGTCCGTTACTTTTTAGGAATGTCTACTCAGCAAACCTATGTAATGAGTGTTAGCAGGACCAAAGAGCATATTCTATATTTATATCTGTTTTCAGGGGCTGTCAGCTTAGCCACTATGATCCTGTCACTTTTATTGTGTCTTAGTATCTATAAACATCAAAAAGAGTTCGATAGAACTTATACAAGCCTAACTGATAAGAACACTCAAATCGAAGAATTGACAAGAAAACTTACCCAGAAGACCGAAGCTGCCCAAAACGCTAGTATCTATGATGGCTTAACGAAGCTATATAACAGGAAATTCTTTGATACCTTATTGTCGAGAATCAAAGATGAAGTTTTCTTGCCTGTAAGTATTGTTGCACTCGATATCAATGGTCTTAGCAAAATAAATGCAACTAGAGGCTTCGAAGCGGGTGATGAGCTCTTGGAAAAAACCTCCGAAATATTGCAAAGAGTGTGCATCGACACTGATGTCGTAGCTAGAACAAGCGGAAGTGAATTCACCATTCTGATGACAACGACTGATGAATCTGAGGCCTACGGAACAGCTGAAAATATTAAACGCCAATTTGCAAGCCTCAATCAGGCAGAGGTAACCTTATCCATGGGAGTAGCTAAAATGCTGGAAAACGAACAATCTGTTTTTCCGTCTGTGGAACGTGCGCGGAAAAATTTGACTCTAGATAAAATGACGGACAAAAACAGTAATACGTATAGTTTCATTTCTTTGCTGATGGAAACTTTGTTTGCGTATTCCGACGAAACCGTTTCCCATTGTGATCGCTTGGAGAAAAGAGCTGTAAAGCTTGGGAAAGCACTTGGACTATCCCCCTCAGAGCTTTCCAGGCTTTCAATTGCTGCACAACTTCACGACGTAGGTAAAATTGGTATCCCCGATAATATTTTAAATAAAAAAGATATTTTATCTAAATATGAAAAAGAACTCATTCGCAGGCACCCCGAGCTAGGATATCAGATTGTAAAACTGATTCCTGCACTAGATGAGGTTGCAGTTGATATTTTACAGCATCATGAAAAATATGATGGGACAGGCTATCCTGCCGGGCTAGTAGGAGAACAGATTACTCTTAATGCCAGAATTATTGCAGTTGTGGACAGCTTTGACATAATGATTAATACTTGTGTATATGCAACTACAAAAACAGTAGAAGAAGCAGTCCATGAGCTACGTAAATACAGTAACCGCCAGTTTGATCCCCATATTGTCAATGCGTTTATCAAGGAATTTGGAAATGAGCACCCCGTCAGCAGCGAGATAGCCTGATGAGCATAATAAGGTCTAAACTTAAGGGAAAGCTCCTTATTTTAGAATATTTGATGTACTCTGCAGGGGTTACCCTTATTGATACAATGATCGTCTGGTCGCTTACGCGTTTCTGGTCGGTCACTTTAATTACAGCAAATACAATCGGGGTAGTGTTCGGATTTATTCTCCATTATCTCTTGGCCTCAAAACCCGTTTTCCAGACAGGATATGGTTCCAAGGGATTTCTTATCTATCTGTCTACTTTTATCTTTGGCTTGTTTTTTGCTAATTGGCTAATCTATATGTCCTATGAATATGTTTTTTGTGCCTATATGGCGGATTTAAGACTCATATTAAGCAAAGGTGTTTCGCTAATAATACCCTTTTTTGTCTTGTACTTTACAAGAAAGTATTTGTTTTCGCTGCTTGATAAAGGAGGACATAATCCTTGAAGTATAATCAATACCGATTTAAGTTCTACTTTAATGCCAGCCATGCCATCTATCTTTTAGGGGAATTAGGACAAAGCCATCCTCACACTTGGGAAATCATTGTGCAAACGGTCAAGATTACGGATAACTTTGTGCTTTTCAATGAAATTGAAAAAGCTATCGAGGACTTCCTCACGCGCTATCAAGATGTCTCAATCAATACTGTCGAACCTTTTACAACAACAAATCCAACCTTGGAAAACATCTGTACCTATTTTAAAGAATGTACCCAAGAGATGCTTTATGCAAAGGGATGGTTACTGCTTTCTATTGAATTGAGTGAAACGCCAACCCGGTCGTATCTTATCAGCGAGTCTAATGAATTAGATGCAAATGATGCCTTTTACAAATCTCAAAGTGAAGAAACCTTACAGGAGATTTTGGATAAACTGACAAAAGAAAAACTGGACGCATTAAGAAATATCAATGAAACGTTACTGCAAGAGGCTCCCCCTGATGACCATGAACAAAACACTCTGAAATTACAAAAGGCACCAGAGGATAAGCACATTATTTGCAGTACTATTTTTAGTAGGCCTAATACCTTGGAAATCAAGGTTGATACAGTTAAGAATAAAGAAAGCATTGTTCAATTTAATGAGGTTGAAAATACCATTAAGGACTTCCTGTCATACTATCAGGATGTTTCAATCAACACTATTAGACCGTTTACAAACACAAACACAAATACAACTTTGGAAAACCTCTGTTTTTATTTCAAAGAATGTATCCAAGAGATACTACATGAAAAGGGATGGTTACTGCTTTCCATTGAATTATGTGAAACGCCAACCCGTTCGCATCTAATCAATGTGTCCAGTGAATTAGCTATAGATGAAGATGTTTACAACCCTCAGCGTGAAACATTGGAGGAGGTGTACCCGGATAACCACGAACAAAGTGCTATGGAATCTCAAGAAGCACAGGATAATAGGAAGAGTTTATTTCGTACTATTTTTCGATGGAATAAAAGGAAGAGATAGAGTTGCTCCACGGAAAGCTAATTCTGAGTTATTCTATTAAGGTTTGTTTAAATTAAAATTTACAAAAACAATTATAATAGAATCTTTCAGTTAGAATTAAAGTCTATTAAATTTTTTAAAACTTCTTTGGTGTGATAAACTAAGCATAAGCTATTTGAAATGGGCTTAGAGTAAACATTAGGGATCTCCATTAAAAAACTGGAATTGCTAGTTTCTGCGAAAGATTGGGGGATAAACGGATGAATAATTCTGCAGAGCAATCAAGCAATCTGTTTGCGGATTCTGATATTATTGTTAATGCACGCTTAGAACGGGTAGAAATGCAAATGTTAGATAAACTGGTTGAAGGTTTAGGACACTTAGGTATCGTAACAACAACAAACAAGGCTTTAGGAGAAGTCATGATTCAAACAACAAAACATTGTTGGCCAGATTTAAAGAAGGCCATAGAGCAGATGCCTTTTGAGATAGAGTTTATTTAAGTTTAATAACAAAGAAGAATTGGGAGACGAGTGATGAATCTTTTAGAACAAGAAAACGTTGAACTCTCGGATATTGACCTGATCGTTAAAGCGCGTTTAGATCGGTCGCAAATCCAAATGCTCTGCAAACTCGTAGAGGGCCTAGGTCATCTTGGCATTGTAACAACAACAAATAAAGAACTAGGAGAAGTCATGATCCAAACGACAAAGTATTGTTGGCCAGAGTTGAAAGAACTGGTATCAAAGATGCCGGTCGAGGTCCAATTTGATTGATCTGAAAATAGTAGAAGGAACCCAAATGGGTTCCTTCTGCTATTTTCGTACCATTAATTTCTTAATAGCTTGCTCGAGTCCTTCTACGGTTAATTCAAACATTGGAAAGACACTGCGAACCAGTTTAATGGTGTGATACCCGTGGACTCGTTCCCAATACTTTTCAGGTATAGGATTAAGCCAAACATTATACGAAAACGTCTTAGCTATACGTTGCAGCCATGTATATCCTGGCTCCTCATTACCGACATCCCAAAAGATGTTACCATCTATCATCGTAAGCTCACTTGGAGCCATGGCTGCATCTCCGATGATAATGACCTTATAATCAGCGCTAAGTAAATTCAGGGTATCAACAGTTTTAACAGCCCTGCGTGGATTACAACTAGCATCTAAATACAGCAAATCATAAAAGCAGTTGTGAAAGTAATAGAACTTTAAATCCTTAAAATGAGAAGACTTATGCACAGCAGAAAATAACTGACTACAAATTTGGGCATAGGGAGCCATCGATCCGCCTGCATCCATAAGGACAATAAGCTTAACGGCGTTTTTGCGAGGTCTTGTCCAAACAAGTTTTAATTGTCCGGCATTTTTACAGGTTTCATCAATGGTATCCTCTAAATCAAGTTGGTCCTTAGCTCCATCAAGACGTGTACTAAACTGGCGCAATTTACGTAATGCGACTTCAAACTGGCGTACCCCTAAGGTTTTGTCATTACGATACTCACGGTAATTTCGCTCTGCGGCGACTTTCACTGCGGATTGCCCGTGTGACTCTCCGCCTATTCGCACTCCCCCCGGATGGAAACCAGAGTGCCCAAAGGGTGAAGTCCCACCCGTTCCGATCCAATTACCTCCGCCGTGATGAGCACCATCTTGGGTACGCAAACGTTCTTCCAAAGCTGCTTTTAAACTTTCCCAATTGGGCAAACCTAATTTATTCAAGAGTTCATTTCGTTCTTCTTCAGAAAACATCTTGGCTGGCAAAGGATTTTCCATCCATTTAGAAACCTGATCTAATAATTGTTCTGGAGTGTCTATCCCTTGAAAATACTTCTGAAAGGCAAGGTCATATTGGTCGAAGTGACTTTCGCTTTTCACTAAGACAGCTCTGGCAAGATAGTAAAACCCTGATAGACTTGATTCAGCTAAACCTTCATTAAGTGCCTCCATTAAGGTCATCCATTCTGTGATCGAAACAGGTACCCCTTCGCGTCGTAATTGATAAAAAAAGTTAGTATACATAGTCTGCTCTACCAGCCACGACTGTTGGCACGTGACGGACTATCTATCCCGCGCAAATGAAGTTGTCTTAAGGCCAGATCAAAATCCTGATTTTTCTTTAACAACGCACCTAAGAAAGGGATCTCCTTAGAAATCTTATCTGTCTCGATACCGCCGATGGTTAATGCCTGTACCCAATCTAGAAGTTCGCTTGTACTAGGCTTCTTCTGTAAACCCGAGACACTACGCAGCCAATAAAACGACTTTAATGCTTCCGCAAGTAATTTGTCTTCTAACTCAGGAAAATGGACATGAACAATCTCTTCCATCATTGCTTGGTCAGGAAAGTCAATATAATGGAAAATACAACGCCGTAAAAAGGCGTCGGGAAGTTCTTTTTCCGCATTGCTCGTGATAATCACAATTGGTCGATGTTTCGTTGTGATGGTTTCTCCTGTCTCCGGGATGTAAAAATTCATAACGTCCAGTTCCCAAAGCAGATCATTGGGGAATTCAAGGTCGGCCTTATCTATTTCATCAATTAATAGTACAACTCGATCCTCTGACTCGAAGGCCTCTCCAAGTTTACCCAACTTAATATATCGTTTTATGTCTGAAACATTCTGTTCCCCAAATTGACTGTCGTAGAGGCGCTGGACAGTGTCATAGACGTAGAGACCATCCTGTGCTTTGGTAGTGGACTTAATATTCCAGACTATTAAACGAAGATCAAGTGAACGGGCAATGCTTTCTGCTAAGACGGTTTTTCCTGTGCCTGGTTCTCCTTTGATCAGGAGCGGTCTTTTTAAGGCGACTGAGATGTTAACACTGTTGCGGAGATCGTTAGAAACTATATAATCCTTAGTTCCTTGATAAGATACATGATCGGTCATTACTAATATCCTCCTTGTATTTGCACTTGTTGTAACATAATAATACCACTATTATGGGGATTTTGCGCGGGAATTTGTCAGAGTATTGAAATATAGAGGAACAAGAGTATCAAATCTCAGATAAACAGGTGGGTATGAATTCACCCATGGGAGTAAATTCTCAGACTGAAATATTTGAACCTTAAAAAATCCGCCTCCCGGAGTATTTGGGAGTGCGGATTTCTACTATATTTGGAAAATGGACGTTGTCTATAAAAAGATAACTTTCGCAGAGAAGAAATAAACAAGTTCTTTGAGAAGTTAACTCAAATAAAATAAGAGGCCTTTTCCGTTCATTATTGGTAATTACCTTACAGATTGGAGTTTTGAGTGGTTTAGAATCACTTAATACTATTGACTATTTTTGGGTTTAGAGATAATATTATAAATTACAATAGGACTAAAGTCATGGTGGAAATAGGCCAAAGGTCCTATTGAAGTTTTGTAAAATTATTACAATTATCTAAGATTTTCAAGTTTCGTAAAATTTTAACCAAGTATCATTGCTACTTTTCCATTAACATTAAACTTCTTTATGCTATAATATACCTATTATAGTTTAAATTACATTTGTGAGCCTGAATATTGACGTTGTTATTAGATTGGAGTTATATGCGGTTGTCTTAGGGGGGGTTATCATAAAGCTTACAACGGAAAGGTGTCAATAAGGGAGTATGGAAAAGCCTAAACAAAAAATAAAGCTTGGCGAGCTCCTAATGGGAGCAGGAATGATTTCTCAAGCTCAGCTTGAAGAGGTGTTAGCTGAACAAGGAAAGTCCAGAAAACGGATGGGACAGATTCTTATTGAGCGTAACATCCTAACTGAAGATGAAATCATGGATACTCTCGCTGTGCAGCTTTCTCTAGAGCGCTTTGACATCGGTAAAGCCTTTATTGATCCAGAGATTGCTCGTAGCATCCCTAAGGAAGTCGCCAAAAAATATAATTTAATTCCTTTTGGTGAAAAAGATGGCAAACTGCTAGTGGCGATGAGTGATCCGCTTAATATTTTTGCTATCGATGATATTTCTTTTATAACCCAAAAAACGATTCAACCTTGTATTGCTGGGTATGAGGCTATAGAAAAGGCTATACAGCTTTATTTTAGCAAACAATCAACGGATCAAGCCTTGGAAGACTTGAAAAAGGAATATAAGATTGAGTTAAATGAGAAATACGATCAAGCGATTATTGATGAAGTCCAGAGTGCTCCTGCCGTAAGACTTACTAATTCAATTCTTAATCAGGCCATTACTACTGGTGCAAGTGACATACATATTGAACCTTTCGAAAAAGAAGTGAAAGTCCGCTATAGAATAGATGGTGTCTTAGTAGCAAGTATGGCCATACCTAAAAGCTTATATTCTTCTGTATGCACCCGTATCAAAATCATGGCCGGCATGAACATTGCTGAAAACAGGATTCCTCAAGATGGAAGAAACGAAATGGAAGTTGGAGGACAGAGCTACGATTTCCGGGTTTCCTCGTTGCCTACTGTATTTGGGGAGAAAATAGTAATCAGAATTCTTGATGGAAAAAATTTTAATTTAACTAGAAGCATGCTTGGTTTTACAAAACATGATGACGTGCTCCTTAACCGGATTTTAAGTATGCCTTATGGAATCGTTCTCTTGACCGGACCGACTGGAAGCGGAAAGTCCACCACACTTTATACGATTTTGAAAGAATTAAACACCGTTGATAAAAATATTGTAACTGTTGAGGATCCTGTCGAATATACCTTGCTGGGTATTAACCAAGTTCAAGTTAATTCGAAAGCAGGACTAACTTTTGCCTCTAGCTTGAGAAGCATTCTCAGGCAAGATCCTGATATTATCATGATTGGGGAGATGAGGGACGAAGAAACTGCTCATATCGCTGTACGGGCAGCTATCACTGGGCACCTAGTCTTTTCTACTCTGCATACCAATGATGCACCTAGCTCCTTGACTCGGTTAGTAGACATGGGAATTGCCCCTTACCTAGTTGCAGAAGCAATCATCGGAATTATCAGCCAAAGGCTCCTGCGCAAACTTTGCCCTTCCTGTAAGCGGGGGTATCTTGCAGAAGATCGTGATAAGAAGGTATTACGTGAGCAAAACGTAGTAAAATTATATAAAGCAGTAGGTTGTCCTGCTTGCAATAATACGGGCTATAAAGGACGTATCGCCATTCATGAAGTTTTGCACTTAGATAATAAGATGCGCAACATTATTGAAAAGGGTGCAAATGCTGAGGAATTACGGACCCTAGCCTTAAAGGATGGTATGGTGCCGCTTTATGATAACTGTAAAAAACTTGTTATGAATGGAGTAACCAGCATCAATGAAATGGTTCGTACAGTCTATTCCAGAGATTGATTGAGTTAATAGCTAGGGAGTACTTGTATCAGCAGAAGGTGGTAGAAAAAGACGATGCCTATTTATACCTTTAGGGCCAAAAAGTTAAACGGGGAAGAACTCACGGGTACTCAAGAATTTGTGTCCTTAGAGGTCCTCAAGGCTATGTTGTCTGACCAAGGATTTTTTCTAATTGATGCTCAAATTAAAGGAAAAGAATACAGCTTCGGTGAATTACTCAAACGAGTTGATATGAAGGATATTTCTCTTTTCTGTCGACAATTCTCAGTTATCTTAAATGCAGGTATTCCTATTGTTGAAGCTTTAGCTATTTTGAGAGATCAGGTGGAAAAGAAGAAGTTTCGAGACACACTAGAAGATGTTCATGACCAACTCCAGCGTGGTAACTTATTTTCCAGCACCTTGCAAGCTCATCCTAAGGTTTTCCCGGATTTCATGAGAAATATGGTTGAAGTTGGTGAAGCAAGTGGGACCTTAGATTCCATAATGATTAGTTTAGCTGAATATTATGAAAAAGAGAACAAGCTCCGCCGCAAAATCAAAAGTGCCATGACTTACCCAATGATTCTATTAATTCTCATGGTTGGTGTGGTCACTTTACTAATGGTCAAAGTCCTGCCAACCTTCGCTAATATTTTACAGTCCATGGGAGGAGAATTGCCAGCCTTAACCAAAGTCCTGATGGGGATGAGCGATTTTATGGTTAAGAATATGGGGCTTATTTTTGGCATAGTTATTCTTGGCAGCATAGGTTTCAACGTTATGTCAAAAAATAATGAGTTTAGGTTTTGGCTGGATTCTCTTAAATTAAAGCTGCCAGTAGTAAAACTAACCATCGTTAAGGTAATAACTGCTCGTTTCGCTAGAAGTATGGGGATTTTACTAAGAAGCGGCATTCCGATTATTCGTTCTTTGGAGATTATGAATGATTTACTGGGTAATCGGGTAGTAGCCCATAAATTTACCGAGTGTCGTGATGAGGTTATGGAAGGCAAGGGGATTTCAGGCTCCATAAAAAAAATGGGAGTATTTCCACCTATGCTGATTCATATGATCGAAGTAGGAGAAGCCACCGGACAATTAGATGAAATGCTTACTAGAACAGCTGGATTCTTCGATGAGGAGGTGGAGGAAGCCATCGAGAAACTGACCGCCATGATTGAACCTGCCATGATCGTAATAATGGCAGTGGTCGTGGGCACAGTGGTTATGGCAATGATGTTGCCTATGGTCAGCATCATGCAGTCTGTACATTAGTATTAAAAGGGAGGTAGAAATACGTGGGACTAAGAAAACGTATAGAAAAGCTTAAACAAAAGCAAAAAGGTTTTACACTTGTTGAGTTAATTGTCGTTATAGCTATAATTGGGATCTTAGCTGGGGTTATGTTGCCGAGGTTCTTTGGGTTTTCGGATGATGCTAGAAAAAACGCCTGCTTAACAGAAGGAAAAAACATTAGTTCATTATGCCAAGCATATTACGCTAAATGGGGTGAAATGCCAACAATAACTGATCCGGGTACAGAGAGCACTCCAACGGATCCACTCAAAATTACTCTCACTAAAGATACACCTGCAACTGTCTATACATTTGATGGCTCTTTTGAGGATGCTACGTTCGGTACTAACGGTGAATTTAATTATACAAAGAATAATGGTACTTCTACAACAAAGCTTTGGGAAGCCGTTTGCGACAGTAGTGGAAACGTGACTGTTAAGGTGGCAGACTAATACTATCCAATAATTGTTAAGAATCGTTATAGTCCGCCCGGCTATAACGATTCTCCCAAGAGTCTTAACATTTTCAATAATTTAGGTACTTTAAATCAAATGATAATTAGTGCTCTTGTTATTGAGCAATCGGTACGATGGCATATCCAAGTCTAAAAATGTAGTAGAGTATGCATTCGGCTTAACATTGTAGAGGGAGGTGGAAAGAAATGATGCTAAGAAAAGGTGTAGCAAAACTTAAACAAAAGCAAAAAGGCTTCACCCTTGTGGAGTTAATTGTCGTTATAGCCATTATTGGAATTTTAGCAGGAATTATGTTGCCAAAGTATTATTCATTTACTGATGATGCCAGAATGGGTGCCGCAATATCTGAAGCTAAATCTATTAGAACTATGGCTGAAACTTTTTATGCTAAGTATGGTAAGTGGCCAGTGGTTAATGAATATTCTAATTTTACGGTTCAAACAGGGGAAACTAGTAGTGGTGGTGCTGATTATACGAATTCGCCCACATTCACAGGGACGATAAGTGAATTAGGTACTAATAAACGCATGGATGATGGATCCTTTAATTATAAAAAGGATGGACAGACCGCAAAATGTAATGAAGACGGAGCAGTTTCTGACTAACAAATTTTTTTATAGTAACGCTATAGCTCCAAAGCTGTAACGTTCTATACACAAGGAGTCATGGCATTGTCCAACAATAAAGGTTTTACGTTAATAGAAATGATGATCGTACTTGTAATTATCGGGATCATAGCTTCGACGGTATATCCTAGCCTGTCAAGGGCTGCAGATATGTCGAAAGAAAACGATCGTGCAACACATGAAAATGTGGTAAATAAAGCGTTAAAAGAGCACTATGCGTTAACGGGTGCCTATCCCGATTCAGAGAGGCTAGCTTCGTATTTAGCCAAGCAAACAGGTGTCCGCTTGGATGCGGCAAGATATAATTACACCTACACGCTGAATGAAAGCAATGAGGTTATTAAGCTCCATGTTGATTTGAATTAATATTGGAGGAATCAATATTGGAGAAGAAAAAGAGGAACTTGTTAATAGTGACACAAGGTTATACGCTGGTTGAAATTATTACAGTTTTGGCAATCATGGCCATATTGGGCACCATGCTGGTGTCAATGTTAAACATTGGTGTTAAATTCTATCGTACAGAGAATACGGCTATGGATAATCAAAGTAATGCACGTCTTGCTATGGCTTATATCACAGTGAAAATTCGACAAAATGACGTAACCAATGGGATATCGGTCGACCAGCCTTTGCCTTTGGATAGCACGTTTAAAGTTTTAAAAATAAAAGACGCGAGTAGTACGTCCGGGAATACCTTTTGGATCTATTTCGACAGCAGTACGGGTAAATTACGTGAGCAAAGCGGGAATACAGGTTTTAACTCAGTACTAGAAAATGGTACGGAAATCACGGATTTAAGCGACTTTAGATTTATTCCACCATTTGGGGGGGGCAATATTAGATTTCAAGCAATATCGGTTGATGGTTCGGTGGATTTAACACAGAATATTACTTTGCGCTCTTCACCCTAGTTTCTTCAAACAAAATCATTATCCATTGAAGTAAGGGTGAACAAAATGAGCCATTTTACATAATGAATTTAGGAGAGGCCAGGAGGAACATCATGTTTGGGGATAACAAAGTTCTGGGTATTGATATCGGAACGCGTTTGACTAAATTTGCATTGCTAAAACAAGGGACAAAACCGGAAATAAAAGCCTGGGGGATTGTTCCTACTCCACCGGGCAGTGTTTCAGACGGCTTAATTAGGGACAAGCAAGCAGTTTTGGATATGCTGAAGAGTGCGATCAGTGAGTATAAGTTAATGGCTAAGAGAGTCGCGCTCACTCTTCATTCCTCAAGCATTATGCTTCGCGAGCTTAACTTGTCTGCACTAAATGACGATGAGATTGAACCTGCTGTCCAATTTGAATTAGCTCAAAGCTTTCCGGATATGCAGCAAACGCATTCTACGGCATTTAAAATCTACACCAGAACGAGTGAGTTTCTCAATGGGATCAGCACATCGTGTCCGAAAGAAATTGTGAATAGCCATGTGGAGCTATTTGAAGATTCTGGTCTTAACTTAAAATACGTGGATGTTAACGCTAACAGCTTGGCTAAAGCGTATAATTGTTTTGTTCACCCACCTTTGACGGGGGATTCGGTTCTGCTAGTCGATCTTAGCTACACCATGTCTCAAGTTAATGTTTTAGTGGATGGAAAGTTATTTTTGAGTCGTAGCGTCCAAGGCGGAGGTGCTTTCGTCGATAGTTTAATTGTCAATCGCTTTGAGATCACGATGGAAGAATCAGAGTCAGCTAGGCAGAGTGGTTATAAAAGTCTCTCAATTAGTCAAGATGAGTTGGATTCGTGCCTTCGTCTTGGGTATTCCTCTGTGGAGGAACAGATCCGCCAAACTATGGATTATATTCGTTATAGTAAGCTTCAAGATGGGATTGAGAAGATCTGTCTTTCAGGCGGAGGTAGTAATTTCCCGGGCCTGGAGACATACTTCAGTGGGATGTTCAGGACTCCTGTCACCGTAGCGCAATCGGATAGTATTCCCCTTGAAGTCTCCGACAAGTTTTTCATTTTAATGCCGGCAATTGGCGCGGCTTTAAGGGAGGACTAGTGACCTTGAAGGATATTAATCTTATTTCACAGTCCCATCAGCAAAAACGGGAACGTCAGAATTCAGGGATGGGTCAAAAATTAGGGATAGCCTTTTTGGTTGTTTTGGCCTTGGGGGCGCTAGGATATGGGACTCTTGCAATTCTTCAGGCAAGGTTAGCAACCAAGGAAGTCGCTATTGAGCAGAAGATAAAGGAGGCCGCGCCCGTCGTTGCGCTGAAAAAAGATATTCAGGTCAAACAGGATAAGATAAATCAGCTCACGGGAATAGTCGATTTAGTCGTGGCTCAGTCTATGTTAAATACCAGAATATTTGAGGGTATTTCTAGTGTGATGCCAGAGAATGTTTTTATAGTCAACTACGCGCTCAGCCAAACTGGAGATTTGAACATCTTAGGGAAAGCAAAGGATAGGGATAGCATCGCGTATTTTATATACAAACTGAAGGGGAGCGGATTATTTAGTGATGTTTATCTAAGCAATGTAAGTGGTGCCGTGAGTAATACTACAGAAACTGATCCGTCTGGTTTAACAGAGTATAATTTCTCGGCGCTTTTAACTTTGAAAAAGTGAGGAAAATCCATGAAGTTAAAGATTGATTGGTCTAAACTTAAAAGCTTTGGGTTCAAGTTTAAGTCGCTTAAGTCGTCTAAGAAGAGACCAAGCTTCTTAAAAAAGGTAAAAATTAATCGCCCAAAATCATCCTCGCTTAGCCTGTCAAAGAGGGATTTTATTCTCTTAGCGTTATTAATACTGGGATTTGAAGGGTATGGATTATACCATTTTCTCCTAAGTCCTAAGTGGCAGGAGTTTAGCAACCTGCAGACTCATTATGCTGCTGGACAACTTATTGCAGCAAACTTTGAAAAGGATATGGCTCAGAAAGATCAATATCTTGAGAATCTCAAGCTGTTGGATTATAAGCATAGTGGCTTAACTAAGGTTATACCCAACGAGATTCCTCAAGAGGAAATAGTACTCATACTTAACAAATTAGCCAAGGACAGGGAGTTAGATATTAACGGAATATCCTTGAGCACTATTTCATATGTGAGTAAACAAGATTTTGCCGCAGGGAAAGCATCGTCTGGCCAGCCTCAGAATGCCGGTAAGACGCCAACGAATGTTTCCAATGACATTAATGCAAGTCAGGGAACTTTGTCAACGAGTGCCGTAAATGACAGTAAAGCTAGTCAAGCTAAACCTCAACTGAAAAGTGATATGGTCTTAGTGGAGGATGTTGATATTTCGTTTTCAGGAAATTACGGAGCTTTGTACAATTTCATCAGTGATTTAGAAAAAAGTGAGCGTAGAATCATTGTCAAAGAAGTTAGTATGACCCGTGGGACTGGGGACTTATTGAGAGGGCAGCTCAAAGTTCAGTATGTAGGGTATGTAACCCCAGAAGATAAGAGTACGTATTCCTTAGATACTCCGCCAGTAAGTGGTAAAACCAGCCCTTTTCAGGCTTATCTAGGATTTCAGGACAAAGGTGCCGCTTCGTCCGTGGCCAATTCTTTTCAAGGACCAACTCCTGTGAAGTCATATAGTCCGAATTTTCACCTTTTGCTCAATACGTACGATGATAGTGCCCCTAAGATAATCATGAGGGATTTCAACAAGAATGGTACAGAAATATATAGTAATGCTAATGGCATAGTGAATGGGAAGTTAGTCATCAGCGGTAATCAAGATTCCATGACGTATTCTTATTCCCTTGGAGGAACTACTCAATCTAAAAATGCTAAATTGATAATTGATGGAGGAAAGTTACTGTTAGAGGTTATCTCCAAAGCTCGTAAAAATGAGCAGGATATGGTAGGTTTAACGCTTGATGTGGATAATAAAACAGACTATCCCTTAGAAATCACAGTTGTAAATGATGATAAACAAGCTCCGCGGTTTAGTCTCGGCACTCAATTAGGTAGTGTAACTGTAAAGTAGGTGATTTGTTGAAATCTAAGCATGACAAGGGCTTTACCTTAGTTGAAGTAATGGTGGCACTGGCTGTGGTAGCTATTGTTTTAACACCTCTCTTACAAATGTTTGTGACTACAAGTTATGTCAATAAAGACGCACAAGTAATAGATCTCGCCAATATAATTGCTGTCCAACAAGCTGAAACGTTCAAGGCAAATCCCGTGAGTTATAGGATTGATAACGGAGATCACTCTTATTATTTTTATAAAGGGGACGGTGCTTTAATAGCGGTGTATCCCGATTTAACCGTTATACCTTATGAATCGGCTATTATGGTTGAAAGTGAATTGCCAGATTCAACTGATATTGACTCAAATATTGCTGAAATCGGGTATTATCCTGACTTTGTTGGCAATATAGATTTATCACAATACACTTCAGACATTTCAGAAATAAATGTTAATATAACAGATATCTATGAAATTGAAGTGGAGCCAGCAGTCATTCCACCGTTCATATTCGACTATACAAAAATTAATAACAATATACCTATCAGGATTGATTTTGGGGGAAATACAATAACCGTTAATGTAATAAACGACTCTGATCTGGAAGCAGAATTCTTTATTTTTAATACTACTGTGGATAGTGATGTAATCCTAGATACGCACCAAGGCTATTCGAGTATTGCGTATGTACCCACAACGAGTTCTAGTTCGTATAAGGTGTACAATTTGACATTGACCGTCAATAGGCTAGTTAATGGTGCTTGGGTTAGAATGTTTACAAATTCAGTCGTTGATTATAGATATAACAATTAATTTTCAGAATGGAGCTATGAAATGGGATCTTGGGCACGCCTTAATCTGAAAAGTGAAAAAGGTAATGCAATGCTTATGGCATTGGCTGTAATGCTCATGCTGACATCGTTTGCTATAATATCTCTTATGACAAGCGTGGCTAACTTGCAAATGAGTGCCAAATATAAGAATTGGTCTGAGGATTACTATGAACTCGACGTAGATGCGCAATCCAAAGTCAATCAGATAAATTCCTTGCTAGAAAAAGCTGAAAATTATGCACAAAGATATATGACTGGTCAGTATTATCTATCTTCGGCTAACCAGCCAAGCGGGGAATTGGAAATTAGCCCTCTTCAAGGGCAGACTTATATAAATAATCGTTGGAGTGAGTTGCTAGAACCTTATTTAACTGATATGAATAGTCAGGATTATAAAGACAATCTGCTTGTTTTTAGGCAAGACATCTTGAAGAGACTTTACTACTATTATGCTTCTGATTTGCTCGATAGTAAAGGTTTTCAATTGGAAATCACTGTAGATGAATCTACCCTGCTAATTAATGATTATCAGACCGCATTATTTGACGATTCAGAACCGAAGGTTCTGGTGGATGGTAATTTAGCTGTTAAGATAAATTCCAAAACTGTTAATGAAAAAAATGTAGTTGTCAAGCTTAATATTTTGTTTCCGACCTACACAAGCATTCCTCAAACAAAGTATGTCCAAGGGAATCCCATCTGGACGAACGCGATTACTGCTGCCGGTAGCATAGGTTTTGAAGACGGAACAAACACAATCCAAGGAGATTTGTTTTCTGCAGACAAGGATGAAAGCCTTTATCTTAATGATAATGAAGTTAAAGCTTCCGGTGTATATAGCGATGGTGCAGACGTAGAGATATTTGGTAATGTATATTCTAAAGGAAACCTTCATATTATTGGAAGTGATTCAAAAATAAATGTCAGGGAATATCCAGCTAGTTTCAAGACAGTCCTAAAAAATATGATATTTTCTAATAATAACCTATTCTTTGATAATAGCGATAGCACATATCCAACAGATTATACGTACATCCAGCAGGATCCACTAGACGATACCCCATTGTACTTTGTCAATTCAGATGTTTCTGGTGGAAATATTTACTGTAACAGTCTGTCTATAGATCACACTGTTGAGGAAATTAAAGCTGACGAAAAAGAAGTTGACGAAGGCGAAATAAATGCATATGGAAATGTAACCACTTTTAATGATATCAAGATGAATAATACGATTCTAAATCCAGACCAAACGTATTCAGATGGTTCTGGTTCAAAAATATCAATATCGAAAAATTTGATTGGAATTAATTCTTCAGCACATAACGGGGATCCAAATGCTAATAGTACTGTGATTAATAACACAGCTTTGGCTGGAAACACGATAACATTAAACGGCAAAATTATCGTGCCTGGAACTGCTTGGGCTGAGTACAAAGGAATAAGGAAAAATGGGTGGTCGCGGTTTTATTGGCCGAGTAGTATCCAAGACGAAATTAAGCCATGGTTAAGCTATCAGTATTATCAAACGGGTGAAAGCATAACTGCTAAAAATGCAGATATATATGGTGCTTATATGGCACCTGTGAATAATCCACTTTCTTCGTATAATTATTTTCCTGAACCTTTCACGCTAGAAGATGAACCCGACGAGTATGACCCGGATGATGAAGTGAATATCAACTCCTTTTACTTAATGCGGGGAGATAACAAGGACCCAACTATCGATCAGGATTCCTTAATCCCGAAAAAAAGTCAATTGGTGGATTATCTTCTGAGTAATGATCCCGTCGTCTCAAATATTTATACAGGTTCAACTATTACAGGATATGCACTGGCTGAGGCATTACTTCATCTGGGTAGTGATGCACCTACGGCGACTGTATTTGGCGATAACATTCCTAATCTCCCCACTGATCCCGATCCCCGACCCGAACATATAATAGACTTTCCGGGTACATATAGTTATTTCGATTATTATAATAAATTTCAAAGTTATTTAGCGAATATATTTCTCTCCAAAGTACAGAATCTTGGAACTTTGAAAAGATTACCAATTAGTTTTGAGAATTTAGTTGATAAATCGAAAGGTTATATTGCAAGTTCTTTGGTTAAAAATTTTGTTAATAAATCGTCTGTTCTTGATATTACAGGCAAGGTTTTCTCTGGAATTGAAACGAACCCATCGGGAATGCATAATTCTTTTGTCTATATTCAACCCTCTTCAAATAGTAATCCTACGGTTGACATGGAAATAAATGGTGACTACAGTGGGGTTATTTACTCCGAAGCGAACCTCAATATTTCAGGGAGTGGAACCTTTAAGGGAGCAATTATATGTGAAGGCAATGTGACAGTCGTTGATGCAAGTATAACCTATGACAGAGGAGTTATTCAGAATGTATTGGAATCCGATGATGTCGCCTACAATTTCTTTTCAAAACTAATACTTTTCGAAAATCCTGCAGATAAATCGAAAGGCTTTGTAGATAAATCTGTTGTTTTAGATGATGATGGAAGCTTGCGAACAATTATCAGGAGTGAGCCATCAGGAATGGAAAATTCCTTTGTCTATATTCAGCAGACTGCTGACAGTACCTATCATTTAAATCCTGGAAGCTATAGTGGAATAATATACTGTGAAGGCAATCTCATTATTTCCGGTAATGTATCGTTCGATGGAGCAATTATTTGTGAAGGCAATGTAACTGTTTCTGGAGACAATGCCATTACTTATGATGAAGAAGTAATTAAGTCAGTGATAGTAGCGGATGGAAACGCGAGAGGTTTTTTTGTTCCCGGACAAATGGGGTATACAGGAAATGAAGGTATTACATATTCGACGCCTGCGTATGACGGAGCAGTTCGACAAGCTAATGTGAAGCGCTTTCAGATTGTCGAGTGGAAGGAGGAGCAGCAACCCTAAATTGTATAATCTGACCTCCAAAGGGAGAGATACAACACTTATAGTGAAAGGGGAATTTCTATGCGAGGAACAAATGTAATAGTGCACAAAATCTTTACCTGTTTAATAATTAGTGTTCTTTTACTAGGCTATATGCCAGCACCTGCCAACGCGGGCACTAGCGTTGTCGATCATACAACTTTGCACACGCCTGCTTCCTGGCCCACTTCATTTATCGCTTACACTGATGCAGACGGCAATGTCTTCACCGACAAAAACGGAGAAATAAGTCCAAAGTATGCTGATATTACAAGTGGTCCTAACATCAGCGGAAAAAATTACGGCTCACAGCCTTCTGTCTATATGAAGTCAGATGGAAGTAATATGTTTTTTCGTATGAGGATTGGGAAAAATCCGATTAAAAATAGTAAGTTTTTAAATACTAATTATTTGGTTTCTATTGGAACACTCACCGTAAATCATAACCATTGGGACTCGGCTTTAGTTGTTGGTTTCAATGGAAACGCTAATGGATCATATGTATATTTGACCAAAAATGGAAACTCAATAACAAAAGTATATGACGTAACTGCTTCTGGTTCAGCTACTGATGCTAATCAGGGGGCAGAAGTTGTTCCCGTCTCTGATGGCACAGGCCAATATTTTCTGGATTTCCAAGTGCCAATTAGCGAACTTGCAGAATTTACGGACACGAATGGAAATGAATTTCAAGGTACAACCCCGATAAGGTTATTCTATGCTACGTCTCAAGCAAATAATCTTGCTGTAATCAATAAAGATTATGTTGGAACATATGATTCAGGTGGAACAGTTACACCAGGACCAGCAGGACCTGCAGTTCCAACAGATTTAGCGGCGTCAGAAATAACTCAAACCTCCTTTACTTTGACATGGACAGCAACTCCAGGAGCCACATCCTACAAAGTGTACAAAGATGGAAGCTTATACGCAAGTCCAACCACAAATACAGCTTCAATAACGGGTCTAACACCGAGTACAACTTACTCCCTCACGGTATCAGCAGTAAACGCTAATGGTGAAGGAGTTAAGTCAACGGCCTTACCCGTAACGACGCTCCCAGCAGTACCAACAGGTCCTCCCTTGAAAGTCTTAGAAGTACAACCCGGTACAACCTATGACCTTACGGAGCTACTGTTATCTAAGGCTTTTCCGAATAATCCGGCTGATATTACTCAGATGTCCATGCCTGAATTTATCAGTAAGGTGGAAGAAATTAACGGGAAATATGATGTTGTCTACATCGGTAATAACCCCTCTGGAACTCAATACTCGGCTTTGGGAACAGCCCCAACTAAACTTCCGCAGGGGGGATTGAATAATGGCAGCGGCACTTCTAAGGAATATTATAGCGATAATGATATTACTAATAGACGAGCGAATGTCCTAAAGGATTTTGTCTACTCAAAACAGCTCACGATCTTTGCGCAGAGTATTTTTGAGTCAAGATCAACTAACCCTAAACTCTATGATAACTTTATTAGTTTCAAAAATAATTCTACCTATCCTAATTTTGTGACTGTTGACACTAATATTACCAACAATTTAATAACCTCATTTTCCCAATATGTAAACAGCAACATTGGTAAAAGACCAGTTCTTGCCATAAACAGTCAGCCATCTATATATGATGGTACGGATGCTAGTTACCAAGAAGTTAAGTCTTTAGGCTTTAGATTTGATATTAATAATAAGACCAGTCTCGATAATATGGTCGCCAAGCTGTATATTGATATTAATGGAGATGGAATCTATAATGCTTCTGATGATTATGCCGGCAAATCAGAAGTAGTTTATGCAACGGGCAATCTAAAAAGTGGTACGGGATATACCATTAATTTTCATCTCTCAGATTCTTTCGTTGGTTTGCAGCCTTGGAAGTTAGAGTTAACGGATACTTCGACAGCCACAGCTAGCTCAGCCGGGTCAAAATCATATGTAACTGGAGCCACGGCCTTTAAAGGGAATAGCGGTGATGAAGTTATCATTCGTTTGTTGCAGCTAATTCCGAGTGGCAATACTTTTTCCATCTACAGCCTTAGTAATATTAACGGACAAAATTTATTGTATAAAGATAAAGTATACAAGATCAATGTTACCGAAATGAACATCTCAAATTTTAATGATGCCTATTCTAATTCAACTCCAACACCTGTTCCCGCTAAAGTCAATGGCGTTAACACTACTGCGCCCACTGTCCTTAATGGAAATTATGACATGTTGATTATGGGTTTTGCCGATATATATGGCGGTGGTGACCTGACAAACACTAATGCCATCAATGCTTTGAAGAGTTTTATCGCTACCAACCAAAGTGTCATGTTGACCCATGATACCCTGACCTTTCAAGTTAATAGTCCAAATACCTGGGGATATAATATAACTCAAAATTTCCGCAGGCTTATTGGTCAGCAAAGATATTATCGTACGGCTCCAGATTCTAACCGTACTTATGATCCAATGCCGTATTCTAGTAAAGATTCCTATGGATTTACCAATTTGACTCTTGGTAGGTACAACAACGGGGTCGCCAACAATGGTAATACTTTTGAAACGTCTACTGAAACACACAAAATAAATGATAATTTAGTCACCCAATTTCCGTTCCCCTTGGAGGATATCACGGTTTCGGCAACACATTTTCAGTACTTTCAACTTGATTTAGAAGACAAAAGTGTTGTTCCGGTTTATACTTTGACCAATGCGGGAAGTAGTATGTATAATCATCCAGGTGATGGGCGAAATGATTATTATACCTATACTAAAGGTAATATCACATTTTCTGGTACAGGTCACAGTACGGTAAATTCTATAGAAGAAGAAAAAATGTTTGTTAACACAATAATTAAGGCTTCAAGAGGTGCCAATCATGCGCCGGCACTTGAAGTTAATGGCATAACTGATGGGATGAATATTGCAAATACTTTACCTAATATTGACTTTAGCTTTACCGCCACGGACATTGACTTAAACGATCAATATCAAAATGCAGATATTTACCTGGCAACAAGTTCTGATGGAACAACGTTTAGTGATTATCAAAATGTTCAACATTTTAGTGCAGCAGACATTGATGTAAGCAAACGGATTAAAAGCGGGATTTCTCAATCCGTCAGCGTTCCAACGGTTGATACAAGTATTAAAGCCTACAAAGTGAAAGTTGTGGTATATGATAGTAATAATGCTGAAACAAGTAAAGAGATTAGATTAAATAGTGTACAGGATCCGCAGATTGGAATTCAAAATTTCAACACTTCCTGCTTAGTAGGTGACACTTTAACTATTCCTGTGAACGTAACTGCGACAGCAACAGTTCTCAATGAAACGTTCAAAAATATCTCCCTGCAGAGTACTTTGACTAAACCCGATAATTCTTCAGAAAAAGTTTATAATACTGATTATCCTGATCTGACGTTTAGTCCTAATTCATCATGGCCAAACAATCTTCAAGAAAAAAGTTTTTCACTTACCTTTAATACCGTTGGAGATTATTCCATTCTAAACAAGTTGGATTATAAAGCCTATTATGGAGTTGATTCTAATTTGTCGGGGATGACTGCCAGAGCTAACGAACAGTCTTTTACAGTTAATGTTCGCACTGGTACGATTGACGTGGAAGTTCTCGATACGAGCTTAAGGGGAATACCGGGCATAACTGTTAATGTCACAGGCACAGGGAGCACGGGTTCTCATACTGGAACAACTGTTGAGAGCGGGCTCGCTTCCTTTACAGGCTTAAGTAGTGGAAGTTACACGGTAACCTTAGTTGTTCCTAATGGGTTCTCAATTGAAGGTAATACAAGTCAAACAGTAACTTTGTCCCCAAGTAATTCATATGAGCCAATTAAGTTTAAACTGAGCGGAAATTTGATCACCAATCCCAGCTTAACGGCTCAAAGTGGAGGTTCAACGACAAACGTCTTCCTAAATGAACCTCTCCAGACAAATGTAGGACTTACCTTAAATAGGCCAGCAAGTTTCATAAAGCTAGATTTGGATAATAATCTAAGTGATGGCAGCACCATGAATGTGGCCATTAATAAGGTTTATCTTAACGGTACGGAGATTAATTTTGATATTGACCCTAGTAACCCAATGAAAATTATCCCAAAACAGCCAGATACCTCTTTCCCAAGTGGCACATACACGATCAATTCCACTATCACCCTCAATGGAAGTAGCGTTCATGCAGGTCAAAGCTATACGGTGACACTTAGCCAGATGACCTCGGCCAAGGATGCGAGTACCGGGTATGAAGATAATATTGATTCGGTGGCTTCACCCTTGATAGTTAATGTAGTATCTGGAACAATTAAAATAAAAGTAAGTGATGAAAATGGTATCGGATTAACTGGTATAACGACAAATATTAGCGGAAGCGCTGTACCCGCAATAACGGATTCAAATGGGATCGCATTGTATGCAGGACTAGTTGGTGGAACTTACTCAATAACACTGGATGTACCGGAAGGGCGAGAAATTGTAGGAAATACTAGTCAAACTGTTAGCTTAACCACTGCAAGTAGTCCAGTGCAGGATATTACATTCACGCTCAAAAAACTACTACTAGACAAGTTGATTTCAAATGCCAAGATTACTACAAAAACGGGAGCAAATTCAATTTCAGTTTTAGAAAATGTTCCAATTCAAGGTAATGTTAAGCTTGACCTGAGTAGGCCTGCTAAGTACCTAAAAATGGACTTTAGTAATAGCACTGTGAAAGTTCAGCTTTCAAATCTTTATTGTGATAATCAGGGAACTCAACAGCCGATCAGCTTTAAAGCTGATCCCGACGACTCTGCAAAATTACTTCTAAATGATCCAAATGCTGTATTTCCAGGCGGCACCTACTCGTTCGATGCTTTAATTACAGGAGCTACCGAAGACTTAATCATAAAACTTACTGCATCTGCGCAGGATGCTGCGGATGAGTACTACATTGATTCTACTAATACTGAAACTGAGGCGACTTTTTTGACAATTACTATAGGAACCGCTCCACCTTTGCACTAATTAAGGTGCATCATCTAGTACGTTTTAAGCAAATATAATGGATAAGGCCTCCCGTAGGTTTGAGATGAGAGCAGAGAGTGCTGATAACCTCAAACTGCAGGAGGTCTTTAATCTGAAAGAGCATTCAGTAATGCTGTATTATAATAATTAGTCGTCAGTAGTCGTCCTGTCGCAGAAATTTATTTAAAGGATGATATTATGATTATGGGCTATATTATATTTGTTTTCGGTCTCATTATTGGTTCCTTTCTCAATGTATGCATATTCCGAATCCCGCAGGGGAAGTCCGTAGTATCTCCGCCGTCTAGCTGTACTCACTGTGGAACTAGACTAAAGGCTTTTGACCTCATTCCATTACTAAGTTATCTTGTGTGCTCTGGAAAATGTCGGTATTGTCATCAGAAAATATCTCCCAGGTATTTTTTAGTTGAATTGCTTACCGGTATGGTTTCTGTGACTTTGTTTACTAAATACGGTCTGACAGTGGACTTTGGAGCATTTTTGTTTTTGATGTATCTATTAATCGGAGTGTTTTTTATTGATCTAGAGCACCAGATCATCCCCAATGGACTTGTGATTGTGGGAATGATAGGAGGAATAATACTATTTTTCTATAACCTCTTTAGGCCATTTATTATCTATTCTGATACTTCTTGGTGGAACCCATTACTGGGGATGGTTTCTGGCTCGGGCTTTCTCTTGACTGTTGCGTTCATTGGCTCTCTGCTTTATAAGAACGAGGAAGTTATGGGAATGGGAGATGTGAAACTATTTGCCCCGATCGGTCTATTTCTAGGTTGGAGAATGACCCTGCTAGCTCTCTTTATCTCTGTCGTTCTCGGCGGAATGACGAGTTTATTGCTGATTGTTTTAGGGAAAGCCACTAGGAAAAGCGCTATCCCCTTCGGTCCTTTCATTGTTATAGGAGTCTTTGTTACCTTGATGTGGGGTTGGGATATTGCCCATTGGTATTTGAATACCTATTGGTATTATTAAGTTTCTCAATTTTTATATTGAGTGGATAAGCAAAATCTCCTACTTCTAAGCATAGGTATTAGAATACCATGCGAAAGGAGTGGAGATGATGTTCGCAGAACTCTTTTTTGTCAGTATTGCGCTCTCTGTTCTAAAGGGAGTTACCTTACTGGTCTCGTATATCAACAATAACGCCTTTCCTCAGCCTTTAAATGAACTGGAGGAAGCGCGATATCTGAAAATCCTTAGTCAAAGTAAAACAGAACCCTTTACCTTAACCCGTGAAGTTGAGAATGCTCGCAATACTTTAGTGGAGCACAATTTGCGCTTGGTAGCACATCTCGTTAAAAAATTTGATGGTACTGGGGAAGATGGGGATGATTTGATTTCGATCGGGACGATCGGTTTAATCAAAGGGATAAATACGTTTGATCCGAACAAAGGAACCAAGCTTGCCACTTATGCTGCCCGTTGTATCGAAAATGAAATCCTTATGCATTTACGGTCACTGAAAAAATCTCGCGGTGAAGTCTCAATATATGATCCGATTGGTATGGACAAAGAAGGTAATGAAATTTCGCTCATTGACGTGCTCGGCTCCAACGAAGAGGACATTTCCTTGAAGGTTGAAAATGAATCAGAGCAAAAGGCTTTGCTTGAACTCGTTAAAAAGCTTACCAAAAGAGAAAAACTAGTTCTTCAATTGCGCTATGGGTTAATGAACAGTCCAAAACGGACACAACGTGAGATTGCCAAGGCCTTAGAGATTTCCCGATCCTATGTTTCGCGCATTGAGAAGAAAGCCATTCAAAAATTGATGGAAGAGATGGCAAAGATTGATTCAAATAGGTAGTCCATTACTTGCTCTTGCGGCATCCTCTAAGGTATAATGATATAAACTTATGCACTTTGGAGGATTCTATGTTAGAGTATTTTCGACCTACACGTCAAGCTAATTCGCTCGATCTTATTTCGGTAGAACAGCTTCGTCAGGATGGAATTCGCGGGCTAATTATTGACTTAGATAATACTATGACCCCCTGGAATAATGTAGAAGTAGGCCCTAAAGTAGAAGAGTGGTTTAAGAAAGTAAAATCAGCTGGAATTCGTGCGTGTGTGGTGTCTAACAATAGTAAGCGTCAGCGCGTAGCGGTGGTTGCCGATCGATTAGGGATTCCGTTTGTTTTTGGGGCCACAAAACCACGACGTAGAGCGTTCCGAGCAGGAATGAATCTTTTGGAAACAGGGCAAGAAGATACAGCTGTAATTGGAGATCAGTTGTTTACGGATATTTTGGGTGGAAATCGTCTTGGTCTATATACGATTTTGGTTACACCCATTAATGACCATGAGTTTATCGGAACGCGGATAATGCGTCGGATAGAGAAGGTGCTGGTCTGGATTATGAGGCATTGCGCTTCGGCGAAACCCTATAGCCCGAAAATTCATTAAGCATTGAGGAATGGCTTAGCCATTCCTTTTTCTCTATATATCCGATGACTATGCCAAGATAAGTTAAACTATACTTCAGATGAAGTCAAACTCTCTGAAGTAGTTTTCGCACCCTTTGATCTATCTTACCTAAAGGAATTATGTAAAGGAAGGTTATAAGTGGAAAAACACTATGCAGTCATTGGTGACCCAATTCAGCATTCTCTCTCTCCTTGGATGCACAACGCGGGGTATGAGGCACTAGGGCTTGACGCGGAATATCAGCGCTTTCATGTTAATCCTAGCAGTTTAGCTGAGGCGGTAGAAGGTCTTCGGGCCTTGGGATTTTCCGGTTGGAATGTAACTCTTCCCCATAAGGAGGCCATCGTTTCTCTCCTCGATACTCTTACTTCTCAAGCTAAGCGCGCTGGGGCAGTTAATACCGTGAAACTTCATGAGGGAAAACTAATTGGACACAATACGGACGGGGATGGATTTGTTCGTTCTGTAGAAGAGGAACTCAATGGGTTTGCAGGAAAAAGGGCGGTTCTTCTGGGTGCAGGCGGAGCCAGCAAAGGGATTGCTCTGGCCTTAGCCGAACAAGGGATGCATTTACATATTCTCAATCGGACGCCAGAAAAGGCGAAGGGATTGGTTGAAGTCATTCAACAAGAGGGAGGAACAGCTACTTCAGGGGAGTTTGCTCCGGGAGACTGGCTCAAAGATGTAGACTTATTAGTGCAAACGACTTCTGTGGGCTTACATAGAGAGCCCTTTCCATTTTCCCTCGAAGGGATTTCTAAACAGGCGCTTGTTGTAGATATAATATTTAACCCGATGGAAACTGTTTTTTTGCAGGAGGCCAAGGAACTGGGGTGTCGTACGCATAATGGTTTAGAGATGCTTCTCTATCAAGGGGCTTTAGCTTGGGAATTTTGGCTTGGAGGGCAAGCCCCCATTAAGGAAATGCGACAAGCTCTAAAGAAGAGACACTCGGCCAGCCACGGCCATCGCCTGAGGCTTCTCCGCTAAGTTAACACGTGCGAAGACAGTGTCTTCGGGTGCAGGCCAAGTTTTCTAATAAAGATAAGACAAGATAAGGAAGAGTGAAATGAGCATAGCACGGGCCAACGATTTCGATCGAGGATTTACGCTATTAGAAATGCTACTCGTTTTAATTCTTTTGGCGGGCTCAGGTTTTTATTTGCTCATTAAGCTTCCGGTTAACTTTGACAAGCAACGCTTAGCCTTTGAGTCTACTCAACTGTTAGAAGAAATTCGAGATGCTCGGCAGGCAGCAATGGCTGAGAATAATTGGTATGCGGTCAAATTTTATTATCAGACAGAGGATCACCATTACCAGATCTTTAGGCAAGGCAAAATGATAAAAAATGTATATTTTAAAGATGGAATAGAGTTTTTTGGAAGCCCAGGAGATGTATCCTTTAATGCTTTGGGACGAAGTGTGGGGACGACTATTACCTTGACGAATTCATCGGGTGAGCTAAGGAGTGTCATTGTAGCCCCAGTAGGTATGCGCATTCGAGAAAAGTAGGATATAGAGGGGAAGACGAAAAGTGCGGTTTTTAACGGCAGGAGAATCACACGGTCAGAAATTAGTGGGAATTATCGAGGGCCTTCCCTCGGGAGTGAAGATTTCTAAGGAGCAAGTAGACAAGGCACTTAGAAAACGACAACAAGGCCCCGGACGGGGTGGGCGGATGGCCATTGAACAAGATGAAGTTCAGCTTGTTTCCGGAGTAAGAGGTGGTTTAAGTACGGGAGCCCCAATCGCCTTAGAGATCCTTAACCGAGATTGGGAAAACTGGGAGAAAATCATGACTTGGAGGGAAGAGGCTGATTTAGAAAGTAGAAGAGTAATGACTCCTCGCCCAGGGCATGCAGATCTGTCGGGAGCTCTGAAATATCGTACGGAAGTTCGCAATATCCTCGAACGAGCAAGTGCTCGTGAAACTGCCATGAGAGTGGCGATTGGGAGCATTGCCAGGCAGATGCTAACTACTCTGGGAGTGGAGATTAAGGGGCACGTCCTTGCCGTAGGCGGTGTTCACGCGAAGTGTACCGACGAGGGAGATTATTGGCAACGTGTTAGACAATCAGAGTGGTCTGTAGGAGATCCGTTTGCCGAACAACAGATGGGGGAACGGCTCATCCTAGCTCGTGAACAAGGGGAATCCTTAGGTGGACTCTTAGAAGTTCAAGTGCATCATGTCCCTGTAGGATTAGGATCCCATGTGCAGTGGGATCGAAAATTAGATGGTAAAATAGCTCAAGCCGTTCTCTCGGTGCAAGCAATGAAAGGGATCTCTTTTGGGTTAGGATTTGAAGCGGCGGATCGAGTGGGTTCTAAGGTTCATGATCAAATCTGTTATAAAAAGGGCCAAGGATTCGGCAGGGCTTCCAATCATGCTGGAGGAATCGAGGGGGGTATGAGTAATGGAGAACCGATCATCCTTCAAGCGGTAATGAAACCGATTCCGACCCTTTATCAGCCTTTAAACACGGTGCATTTAGTGACTAAAGAAGTGGTGAAGGCAAGTGTCGAACGTTCAGACATTTGTGCTGTGCCAGCAGCCTTAGTCGTTTTAGAACACGTAGTGGCTTGGGTAATCGCCGAAGCGGTGCTCGAAAAATTCACGGCGGATAGTTTTTCCGAATTACAAACGGCTTGGGAAGAATATGAAAAAAACTTACTTCAGATAGAGTTTTAAACTCTATCTGAAGTACCTGAAGGTGACGATATTCGAATAACAAATTTCGAACATCGAACCTCGAACATCGAATATGAGAGGAAGGATCTCCATGCGAAACATTGTTCTCATTGGATTTATGGGAACTGGCAAAAGCACGGTTGGAAAGCGCCTAGCTCAGTCGCTCGCTTGGGATTTTGTCGATACAGACTATGAAATCGGAGAAGTAACTAGCTTGAGTGTCAGCGAAATTTTTCGTCGGCATGGGGAGACCCGTTTCCGTTCAGAAGAAAGCATCGTCGTTGCAAGGCTTAGTCAGCAGGAACGACTGGTTATTGCAACAGGTGGAGGAACAGTGTTAAATCCACTTAATTGGAATGCTCTGGCTCAAAATGGGATCGTCATTGCTCTTCATGCCTCGTTAGAAGCGATTCTTGCTCGGATAGGGCATAAGAATGACCGTCCACTTCTTAAGGGGCCAAGAGAAGCAATTGAGAAACTATGGTCGGAACGGCAAGATTGTTATGCACAGGCGGACTTTATAGTAGATACGTCGCAAAAAAACGTGGATGAAGTGGTGAAAGAGATTCTTACACAGTTAGAGAGGATGACGAAAAATGAGTTTAGGGAAGTGGCAAAAGATTGATGTAACGGCAGACAGCCCGTATCCAGTTATTTTAGGGTCCTCTCTCGAAGAGTTAGGAGAATATTTACATCTTCAGTATAAAGATGTGGAGCAGATTCTCATTGTTTCACATCAGGTAGTTTCTGACCTTTACTTAGAACGTCTTAAGAAAGGACTTCTTGACTACCGTGTGAATATTTTAATAGTCCCTGCTGGCGAAACGGAAAAATCCCTAGAACGTTTAAGTCAGTTGACTACAGCTGCCCTGGGTTGTGATGCGGATCGCAAAACTCTCGTGATCGCCCTCGGTGGCGGGGTTATTGGAGATTTGGCCGGTTTCTTTGCCAGTGTCTTCATGCGGGGAATTCGTTTAATTCAAGTCCCTACCACATTATTGGCCCAAGTGGATAGTAGTATTGGTGGAAAAGTAGCTGTGAATCATCCGGCTGGAAAGAATATATTAGGCGCCTTTTATCCACCATTAGCAGTTTGGACAGATTTCTCAACCCTCGAAAGTTTACCTTGGGAAGAAGTTGAAAATGGTTTAGCTGAAAGCATTAAGCATGCCTTGCTTGCTGATCAGGACCTTTTTGAGTTTTTTGAGAACGAAGAAAAAAGTATCAAGCAACGAGAAAAATCGATTTGGAGCGAAATGGTGACACGATCTTCTGCAGTTAAAATGAAAATCGTTTCCCAAGATGAACGAGAACAAGGAGTGCGCGCCTTGCTTAATCTTGGACATAGTTTCGGACATGCCATAGAGACTGAGATGAACTACCGCGGAGTAACTCATGGGCAAGGGGTTAGTATTGGGCTTGTAGCGGCAGCACATCTGGCCAATGCCAAAGGGCTATTGTCCAAAGTAGAACTGGATAGGGTTACTCAGTTACTTAACACCTATGGTTTGCCGACTACGATCAAAGGGCTAAACCCCGAGGCTTTGTTGCAACGCATGCAATCGGATAAGAAAAACCAAGGGGGACGAAAGATTCTAATCTTGCCTAAAGGAATTGGGCAAGCGATTGTTTCTAAGGAGTGTACCGACCCCGAGATCTTAGCTGCATGGAAACAGGTTATTTCTTAGAAAAAAGTTTGTTGCAAAAAAACAAAAACTGTTTCGAAATATATAATCTAATTATTGAGCATTTTATTTATAAAACTGGCAAAGATAGAGGGTCTTTGTCAGTTTTTTGATGTTATTGCTGTAAAAATATGCCTATTGGAGAATTAATCTAGAGGTTAATAAGGGAGAGTGACAATTGCGTGTACTTCTAAGAAAGATATGTCGAGGACGGCAGGGATTTCTTAACGGACAGAGAAAGAAGAAGAATTATGTATTAATAATCTTATATTGAGTTGAAAGTTGAGATTTGATGAATTGAGAACCCTGAATTATGTAAGAAAAACAACCTTAAAGAAAGATAATAAGGCACAGCAATCAGGTTTCACTTTATGGGAAGTTCTAATCGTCCTTTTCCTCATGGGAATTCTCCTAACTTCATCAATCACACATTTCGGTTCAGCCTCTAAACATGTTCGGCTGCAAATGAATCGGGCCAATATCCAAAGAATTGAAGGCGCGGCTCAACTCTACAAGATTGATGTCGGAACTTCTCCACTTAGTGTTATGGATTTAGTATACTCCCCAGAGGGAGTGAGTGGTTGGCGTGGTCCTTATTTGAATGAAATTCCGATCAATCCTTTTAATTCAGAACAGGGTTATGAGCTCGATTTGTCTGCGCGAGTCTACGACTCCGCGGCAAATTGAGTATATTCGTTTATGTAAGTAAACGATCTGATTTTTTAGAAATGATAAGTTTCAAGAGGAAGCCGTAAAGGGGGAAGAAACCATTCAAAAAAGCCATAACTGTGAAAATAGCTGCGGATATGTTTTATTTGATGTGTTACTTGCTCTTTTCCTTTTTTCTTTAGGATTTGGTGTTCTTTTTGAATTGACAGTTGGGGCGCTTTCTGAATCTCGCCAAGCTACGGCCCTTATGGAGGGGGCTAATCTAGCTCAAGAAACAATGGATCACTTGGCAGCTCATAGCTGGAGTGAAAATATTACTCATCGTGATTGTATCCCAGGTGGAGTAGTAGAAGGAACAAAAGGGAAATTCCATTGGCTAATATGTTCGGAATGGCATGACATCCCCCAACTATTGAAAGTAAGTATAGAAGTAGTTTGGACGGAACGGGGAAACCCTTATCAATACAAGTTGGAGAGCCTCTATGCAGTTGAAGTTGAATAGGAGGGGAGATCAGTCAGAACGAGGGTTAACCCTTGTGGAAGTATTGTTTGCCTTATTGATTTCCGGCATTTTCTTGCTGATTGCGATGCGTCTATTTACTGATCAATGGCGTGGAGCACGTGCTCTCAAGAATCACTTGGAAGCACATTATGCCGTCATGACGGCTGGAAAAACGGTTTCTGATGCAATTCGCATGTCTAAAACTGCAAACTGGGTAGATTCCGGTGTATTGAAGGTTTTACCCTTACCTGATGATTCTAATCCTCGGCCAACGCTCGATTCCTATTTTATCGATGATTTAGATCGTGATGGACAGAAAGATCTATATTGGAGACATTCAGAAGGTTCCCAACCAGTAGCGAGCTATATGATTGGATGGAAATGTGCGGAGGTGGAACCGGGATTGTGGGAAATCTTCTTACAAGCAAACGTGGATGGGCAAATTGTTACTTGGCAAACTCTTATTCGACAACGGGTATATTTACCGGTTCCCTAGAGTCCCCCCATCTTTCTATTACAATAACTGTACATAAGTCCTCTGGTTATGTTAGTCTTCTTATTCTTCTGCTGTTAACATTGTTTTCAGGATTAGGGATGGAGATCTATCATAAGGCCAATGCTGAGAACCGTATGGTAAAACGTGAAACTCAAAGCAGACAGGCCCTCTACATTGCTGAGGGAGGGATTGAGTGGGCTAAAGCCCATTTGCTTGTTAATCCAGAACTGCGGCAGGGGAGCCTGTCCTTCGATACTGGGCAAGTCGATATCCTGATTGAGTTTAGTGGAGGGGAGTATAAGGTGACGTCTAAAGGACTTGCGGGACTAGCTGTTCGGAAAGTTGAGGAGCGTTTAGAGTTGGTCGATGGAAGCTGGGTCATTAAGGGCTATCAGGAATTGCATTGGTGACGCTATGAAAAATAATGTTGAATTTGGTCAGTTTTTATTAGCCAAGGGCTTTCTTGATGAAGTAGGATTATCCTCAGGATTAGAATTAGCCTTACAGGCCGGAGATTCAATTGGGGATGTGCTCGTGCGTACGGGTGCGCTGAGCAAAGCTGGCTTATCGGAGGCCATACGACAATATTTGGGGATCCCAGAAGTAAAATTGACTAGGGTCATAATTGACCCTTCGGTAGCAGGCCTAATTTCTGAAGAAATGGCTCGCCGTTACACTCTTATCCCCTTTGAACGGTATGCAGGGATTTTAAGAGTCGCCATGTTAGATCCCACCCATGAGCGGGCCCTTAGGGACGTCAGAATGTTTACTGGGCTAGAGATTGAGCCTGTATTTGCTAAGAAGGAAGAAATTGAAGCTGCAATTCGACAGTGTTTAACGGTGGAACAATCCGTCGCTCGCCTTGCAAATCTTGAAGACAATGTTTTTGAAAATCACGCTGTTTGGTCGATTGAGTTTTCCGAGACTACTGAGTTAGATTCACAAGAGGATGAGGCTCCAACGCTAAAGTTTATTCATTCTGTATTACATGAAGCAGTTGTGCAGGGAGTTAGCGATATTCATTGGGAACCTCGTAAAAATGTTTTTGTCGTGCGCTATCGGATTGACGGTAAACTTATTAGAAAACATGATCTCTCTGCAAAGGCCGCTCGGAGTATTGTATCCAGCCTAAAAGTGATGGCACAAATGGATGTCGCAGAACGTCGTTTTCCTCAAGATGGTCGAATGACGTTTAATGCGGGTCTTCGGCGCGTTGACCTGCGAATGTCCTCAATGCCTACTGTGTATGGGGAAAAAATAGTAGTTCGGATTTTAGATCCGGAGATGGCTCAGCGTCCACTCAATGACCTAGGTATGCGCTTAGAGGTTGAGACAGGAGTACAAGCCTTATTGAAACGTCCAAATGGTTTAATATTAGTCGTTGGTCCAACGGGAAGTGGCAAGACCACTACCCTCTATGCCCTGCTCAGAGAATTGAATGCTGAGGAGCAAAACATTATTTCCATTGAAGAACCTGTAGAATATCAACTGTCGGGGGTGAATCAGGTACAAGTTAACCTTCCCGCAGGTCTCACCTTTCCTGTAGGGTTGAAATATATCTTACGACAAGATCCGGATGTGATAATGATTGGAGAAATCCGAGATGAAGAAACAGCGAGAATTGCCATTACTGCTTCTCTTACGGGGCATTTAGTTTTATCAACTTTACATACTAACACTGCTGCAGAGGCTTTAGCACGGCTCATAGACATGGGAGTTGAACCCTATCTCTTAGCCTCAGCGGTCAGCGGGGTATTATCCCAACGCTTAGTACGCCGTTTGTGTGAACATTGTAAGATCAAGTATAAGGTTTCTGAGGCCGAGAAAAGGGCACTCCGTTTACCAGCTTCAATTGACCAACTGTACCGGGCTGTAGGATGCCCAGATTGTCTGGGGACTGGGTTTCGCGGTAGGATTGGAGTACATGAATTTTTACTATATAATCAGGAGATAAAAGACCTGGTCTTATCTGTGCAAAATGCTAGAGACATCGAACAACAAGCGATGGTTTCCGGGATGCTTACGGTTTTCGAAGATGGGTTGTTAAAGGTAATCCAAGGACTTACGACCGTAGAGGAAGTATTACGTGTTAAATCGGGAATAGAAGGATAAGAGGAGACGGAAAAGATGCTTTCATTTAAAGAACTTTTGCTTTTGGCTGGAGAGAAAAAGGCGTCAGATATTCATTTGACGGTGGAGAGCCCACCAGTTTTGCGTATTGATGGTTCACTGGTTCAAAATCAGGTGGAAAAACTTTCTCAGGCAGATTTAAAAAATTTTGCTCATTCCCTCATGAATGAAAATCAAGCTAAGCGGTTTTCAGAATATGGCGAACTAGATATGTCGTATAGTTTACCAGGTGTCGGACGTTATCGAGTCAACATATTTCGTCAGAGGGGATCCATAGGAGTAGTTATTCGCTTAATTCCTTTTATAATTCCAAGCCCGGAAGCTTTGGGGCTTCCGCCAGTGAGTATTGAGCTGGCTAAGCTACATAAAGGGTTAGTCTTAGTAACTGGCCCAACAGGAAGTGGTAAATCAACAACTCTTGCTTCCTTGATTGACTATATCAATCGGACAAGGGCATGTCATATCGTAACTATCGAAGATCCAATTGAATATTTGCATAGACATAAATTGAGTTTAGTCAATCAACGGGAGGTTGGTAACGATACTCATTCATTTACGAATGCTCTTCGGGCTGTCTTGCGTCAAGATCCGGATGTGATTCTAGTAGGAGAGATGCGAGATTTAGAAACTATTGCTACCGCCGTGACAGCTGCTGAAACTGGTCACTTGGTTTTTAGTACGCTTCATACAAATGATGCCACCCAGTCGGTGGACCGTATGATTGATGTTTTTCCGCCTCACCAACAGCAGCAAATTCGCGTGCAACTGGCGGCAGTTTTACAGGGAATTATGTCTCAACAATTGTTTCCCAGGGCAGATCATAAGGGCAGAGTGGCCGCTATTGAGGTCATGCTGGCTACGCCAGCGGTTCGCAGCCTCATAAGGGAAGGTAAAACTCATCAGCTTCCAACTGTTATTCAAACGAATGCCAAGTTAGGAATGCAAACTATGGATAAGGCTATTATGGAATTAGTTCAAAGGGGTCTAGTAGCTTACGAGGTTGCTCAGGAAAAGCTCCAGAGCCCGGATAGCATAAGGAGATGAGCAGGCAGCATTTCATCTGGAAAGCTGTTGATCTAAATGGAAGAATCCAGCACGGATCATGGGCAGCAGATGGGATTTCTGAGGTTCAAACCCGCTTAAGGCAGGAAGGATACTTCCCGGTGTGGGTTCGTTCAACACTGAATTGGAAGAACGTATTATTACCAGCCAGAGCAAATTTAAAGTGGAGTAGTTTCGCTCGTCGGTTAGCGACTTTATTGGAAGCGGGAATTCCCATACTTCAGGCTTTGGAAATGATGACTTTTCATGAAGAGAAAAGATCCCTAGAGCAGGAACATTGGAAATGCGTTAAGGAGCGAGTAGAATCAGGTAGTGACTTATCAGAGGCTTTAGCCCTTATAAATCCATCCCCTAACGCATTTGTACTCTCCATGATTAAAGCGGGGGAATACACTGGAACTGTCGGAAAAGTTCTTAGTGAAGTGGCAGATGAATTAGATCAGATGCAAGTTTATCACCAAAAAATCAAGGCTGCTCTAGCCTATCCGATGCTGCTATTTTCTGCCGTTATCCTAGTACTCTATGTTCTTTCTGTGTGGGTTCTTCCCATGTATGAAAAACTATTCTTGAGTGTAGGCGCCACCGAATTGCCGTTTTTGACTAAAGTCATTTTTGCCGGTAGTCAAAAACTCCCCCTTTTTTTAGGGGGTATTTTTGGATTAGTTAGCGGTGGTCTACTGGTTCTGAGATTAATAAGCCCGGATCGCTGGAAAATTCGCCTGGAGAACTTGCTGGGACGGGCTCCCCTCCTCGTACAGATCTACCGTCTTCGGGATTTAGTTCAATTTAGCCGGATGTTGGAACGCTTATTAGTTGCTGGAATACCTCTATTGGAAGCACTACGTCTCACAGCAGGAACGTTGCGTAGCCCTGAGATGCTGGAGTTAACAAACCTTCTCGTACTAAATGTTCGTCAGGGAAAAAGAATGGCACCTTTGCTGCGTGCTAGTGAAATCTTCCCCAAGGAAGGAGCTGAAATGATAGGGATTGCTGAGGAGGCAGGACGGCTAGATCAGATGCTGCATTATGTCACTCAAATTTTCCGACGTGAACTCGAAGAACAGCTGGATCGTTTAATGCGTATGATTGGACCAATTCTAATTCTTGTTGTAGCTGGGCTAATCAGCCTAGTTGCAGGTGGGGTCATGCTTCCTATCTTTGATCTCAGTTCACATCTTGAATAACAGACCGGAAATCAGAGGGCAGAAGCCAGAGTACAGAGCCGAAGCCGAAGCCAAAGGCCTGTGCAGGAAAGTTCAGGTAGAAAAGTAAGTGGGTTTATGACTGCGATAAGTTTATTTACTTAAGATCATCTGATGAAAGGGCGTTATGTAAGATGAAGAAGGAGAATGGGATGAATTATCTCAAACAGGACAAGGGTTTTACCCTAATTGAAGTGTTGGCCGTGATTATTATTATTGCTGGGCTAGCTGCTATAGCAATCCCAAAACTAGTATCCAGTACAGCAAACGCAAGGCAAAAAGCAGATGTGGCTACAGCGCACCAAGTTAAAGCTGCCCTGGATCGGTATCAAGTTGAAAATGGGATATATCCTAAAAACTTAACGGCCAAGGATGGAGAGGTAACTGCTTCGGGATTTATTCCCAAATACATTAGTAAGTTGGACATAGAGACCACGCAGCAGATCTCAGAAGGAAAAGCAGGGTTTGGAGTTGCTTCCCTAACAGCGGATGAAACGTTATTTATCATTCCAGATGATGAGACGGCACCTCCCACCAAAATAATCATGATCTATTTGGAAAGCAACGGTTTGGCAGCTGAAGTCCGCGCGTATGATGCAGATCTAAGTAATGTCCTTTGGACTTCAGCGAATTAGTATTTAACCACGTGACTACTAGCAGAGGCGAATTCTGACATTACACTAACACTGGATCATTATGATTTAGGCAGAAACAGAGATATAACCAGAAAAGAGGTTCAAGTCATTTGTACTTCATGAGTATAACCTTAGGACTTCTAGGACTTTTAATTGGAAGTTTTCTGAATGTGGTCATTTATCGTGTCCCACGTGGGGAATCCATCGTATCGCCTGGTTCTCATTGTCCAGCTTGTGGTCATGCATTATGGGCTTGGGAGCTCATTCCTGTGCTAAGCTTTCTAATTCAAAAAGGGCAATGTCGTGATTGTCAAATGCCTATTTCTTGGCGCTATCCCTTCGTTGAACTCTTAACTGGAATCCTCTTCTTTCTTACAACATTTTTCAGTTTGAGCACGGCAATCTATCCAGCCCGACTACTTTTAAATATGGCTTTCGTAGCCGTGCTGATTGCTTTATCTTTTATCGATTTAGATACCTTTCGTTTGCCGGATGTTCTTACCCTTCCCCTTTTGGGGCTTGGAGTATTAGGAGCATTTCTCATACCGGGGAGCCCTACTGGCTGGGAAAGTGTGTTTAGTGCTCTGGGAGCAGGGGGCTTGTTCTTGGTGATTGCGCTAACCTATCCGCAAGGAATGGGTCTGGGAGATGTCAAGTTGGTTGCGGCACTGGGCGCTTTCTTAGGGTTTCCCTCAATCTTCCTATCAGTTTTCGTCGGTAGTTTTATTGGAGCATTAGCTGGAATTTTCCTCCTTATAACAGGTCAAAAGCGCTTTCGTCAACAGATCCCTTTTGGGCCCTACCTGGCGTTAGGGGCCATATTAACATTATTATGGGGAACTCAAATCTTTGACTGGTACTGGGCTTGGATAAGATAATATACGATGCACGATGCACGAAGTGCGATAATCGAACCACGAACTTCGAACCTCGATTAAGTAGGTGATCTGAATGCAAAAAAGTACCGTGATCTTTGAATTGACGGATGGAGAAATTCGAGCGTTTTGGTTTTCCATCCCTCCCTTTAAAAAACTCGTTCATAATTCTATAGCAGTCAAGTTTGACCGTATTCCAATACCGACCGGAATTATTGAACAGGGAACTGTGCGAGATGAAAACGCCCTAATTGATATGTTATCGACCTATCGGTCACAACATCCAGGGAACTACCAGAAGGTATACTTAGCTATTTCTTTGCAACAAGGATTTATAGGTTCCTATACCCTACCATGGCTTTCTAAAACTGATAGAAAATCGGCAATACCTCTTTTAGTGGATGAAGAAATATCGATTGCCAGATCAGATTTACTCTATGATTTCCTTGTTATTTCTGAAGAAAAGCATAAGAGCCTACAGGTCTTATTGGGCGCAACACGTCGAAGCATACTAGAACAGTATGCCTTTATTTTGGGACAAGCGGGCTTTAGAGTAAATGGAGTAGATTTTGCCTATTCCGTCTTAGGTCAGGCTTTGGGATTTGAAGCAGACAAAGATGTGTTATACCTACAGGGAGAGTTCGGTAGTATACACATGGCCCTATTTCGAGGAATAGTTCCGAAAAGTGTACGTTCGTTACCCTCTCTCCTACCTAAAGATGCAAGTGAGGGTCGCGAAAATGGGTGGATCGATGAATTAAAAAACGAAATTGGGCGATTTCTTTTATACCATCGAACCCAGCAACCAGACTATAATTTAAAACGTTTGGTCTGGAGTGGAGGATCTGATATTGATCAACTCGCTCAGGAGTTATCCGCTTCAAACCATAACTTAATGGTTGAACAAGCTACGCTAAAGGATATCCCGGATTCTTGGCAGAAGTTGCTTGAGGAAAACAAGGGCTTTGGTGAGGTGACGATTGGGTATGGCCTGCGAATCTTATCCCATCGTCAAGGGCTTAACCTTTGGCGCCAGCCTACGATCAAGCAGAAGGTTAAGAAAACCTATCTTAGATTAGCATTTTTGGCCTCGATGCTTTTAATGGCAGGAACTCTGATTTGGTTATCACTCTGTCAAATGGCGTTGCCTTTGCAGCAGGAAGTAACACAGCTATCGAGTCAAGGTAACAGGATTGAGGAGCAGAATAGACAACAAGAAGCTCTCGCAGCAGCTTGGAATAAGGTTAGTATACACTCGGAAAAGGTCGGTGAGAGATTGGTACGAGTTCAGGCCTTGGCGGGGGCAGAACTGAAGATTGAGCAAATCATTTATAAGCAAGGGAGCTTATCTGTTCGCGGAAGTGCGAACGATTCAAAAAGTGTTCAAGACATTATTCAAGCTTTACGGGCCTTAGGATGGGAAGATCCCTCTTTGTCTAGCTATAAGTTGACAGCCCTAAATATTGTCGAGTTTACTTTAAATGCAAAACAGGGGAATATTCTTTCACAAGATTCCGATATGGTTAAATAATATTTGGGACAGCTCTGGAGACTTGGAAGCAAGAGAATCGTCCCCATGCTGCTGCTTGTTGCTGGAGACTTAGAGGAAGCTGGAAAACGTCCCGCTTGCTTCAGGGGAGGTAACTATGCTTAAATCAACCGTCACCCAATCTATACATTCCCTTTGGCAGCGTCTTTCTCTGCGTAGCTTAAAGGTTGTCATCGTGGGGGTTCTTGCCTGTATTGTTGTTGGCTTTTTGACTCTCTGGCAACCTTCGTATTTGCGACTGAGCTCCTTACAGGAAGATAAGACTCATTGGCAAGAGATACTAAGAAGGGGAGTGAAAACGACTAATACCGTTATTCCTACGATGGATCAATTGCCCGATATGATCGAGCTGTGTCGTAACGCATTTGTAGATGTAGGCGTGGATGTGGTTTCGTTAAATGTTGAAAGGTTTGGGGAGCGGCGAGAGGCTGGCAAAGGTGCAAGGATTGATTATGCTTTAGTACGCTTGCGCTTACTTGGTCAATGGGAAGGAATCGTCACCTCTCTCGAAGCACTTGAGAAAATGCAAAGAGTCAGCATTCATGCTCAGGAGGTAGTGTTAACTGAAGAAGGTGGAGAAGCTCTTTTACAAATCTATTTCTGTACAGGCGAGTAAGTAAGGATCAGGGGAATTTAGGTAATTTATCATAAAATTAGTAACAAGACATTCTCTGTCTTCCATAGTTTAAGGAGAGGAGGAATGTCATGTGAGTAGAGAATACTGCATTCAACCCGGAGATTGTTTTCATGCCTTGGCTCAACGCTGGGGAGGGACTTGTGAGGATTTTTTGCTGGTCAATCCGAGTGTTGATCCACTAAGGCTTCAAATTGGACAAAAAATTGTTCTGCCTGAATTTAAAGGGACTAAAGGCGTAGAACAATATGCAAATATTGATGTAGATCAGGGGCGAGAGTTTGTTGGGGAATATCTAGATGAAGTTGAAATGGAAGTTGAGGGGGTTCGTGTTCGTCTTCGACGAATCGGTGAACCTAAGACTCCCCATGAAATTCATTTAATTCTCCCACGAACAGAGATTCGCAAAATTCAGCCAGCAGGAGAATGTGGGCCAACAGAAGTGCAAATAATGTTAAGTAACTTAAACGTTGTGCTCTCCCCTCGCCTAGTGAGTGGAGATGGAGACCGCGCAGAAAAGGGGAAAATAGCGGTACAGACCAAAACTGAAGAGCAAACAACTCAGCAGCTATCCCAAATGCAACAGCAGAATCAGAATCAACAAACCCAATTTAATTTTGCTCCTCCATACGGGCAGAGTTGAATACTTGCATCCTTGACGGCGATCTATATCTCGAATGTCCTGTTCGAGTCTTGGCTACAGGGGCACTCGGCCTTCCATGGTAAGCTCATAAGTGCATCTAAGAAGAGCGCCTACTACTGTAGTCTTGGCGCTCTTCGCCAAGTTTTCTTTTTATGTATGGATCACTCCTTATAGAAAAATACTATGCTACAATAGAAAATTGTGTTAAAATTTTAAAGGTGAGTTGAGGAAGTGATTAAATGGGTAAGATATGTGTATTCCATGGTCCAAATTTAAACTTATTAGGGTTGCGAGAACCAGAGCATTATGGATCGCAAACATTGGCAGAGATTAATCAAGAAATATTAAGAATTGCTAAAGAGGCGAAAATAAACACTGAGTGTCGACAAACGAATCATGAGGGAGTTCTCATAGATTGGATTCAAGACTTGACAGCTGCTGATTTTTTAATTCTTAATCCTGGGGCTTGGACGCATACAAGTTATGCGATTCGAGATGCAATTAGTGGCGTAAAGGTTCCAACGGTTGAAGTTCATCTATCTAATATCCATGCACGTGAAGCATTTAGAGCTAATTCAGTTATTGCACCAGTCTGCATCGGACAAATTTCAGGTCTTGGTGCAGAGGGGTATGGATTAGCCATGCGTTATGCCATCGCTTACAAAGATCGACGGGCAAAAGAATGAATCAGATATTCGAACCACGGACTTCGAAAAAGGGGGAGACATTTAGTGAGTCGTCTGCAACAAATGCGTCAACAGATGCACAAGGAAACTATCGATGCATATGTTGTGATGCGCCCGGAGAATGGACGATATCTAAGCGGGTTTTCCGGCGGAGAAACCACTCTGTACATTACGTTAGAAAAAGCTCTTTTATTGACCGACTTTCGCTACATAGAACAAGCCAAAGCCCAGGCCCCTGAGTTTGAAATTATCGATGCGGGGCATGACCACTTTACAAAATTGTCAGAAATCGGGCAACAGGCTCAAAGGGTTGGCTTTGAAGGGGATTTTATCACATATGTGGACTTTGGAAAATTTAAGGATGCGTTTTCACAAGCTGAACTTTTGTCGTTGCCAGATCTTGTTAGTCACCTGCGCTCGATTAAGGATCGTTCTGAGATCGAGTTAATTCGTCAAGCAGTTAAGATTGCAGATAAGGCCTTTGATGAAGTATTAAAGACCATTGAAATCGGACAGACTGAGGAAGAAATTGGCCTCAGCTTAGAATTTTCTATGCGACGGGCTGGAGCAAGTGGAGGTTCTTTCGACTTCATCGTGGCTTCGGGTATTCGTTCAGCTATGCCCCATGGGACAGCCAGTCCGAAGCGAGTTCAATCTGGAGAGTTCCTGACAATGGATTTCGGTGCGATTTATCAGGGTTACTGTTCAGATATTACTCGAACTGTGTTTATCGGTGATCCGGAGGACAAGCATCGGCATGTTTATGAAACTGTCTTGGCTGCCCAGCGGGCAGGGATTCAAGCAGTTGCTCCTGGGCGAACTGGAAAAGAAGTGGATGCTACAGCTCGTGCGATTATTGAAAAGGCAGGCTATGGAGATTACTTCGGACATGGATTGGGACATTCTGTAGGACTGGCTATCCATGAAAGTCCGAATCTAAATAAGAGAGAAGAGCGCTTGTTGGAACCAGGTATGGTTGTGACGGTCGAACCTGGCATCTATATCCCAAATTGGGGCGGTGTCAGGATTGAAGATATTGTTTTGGTGACTGAAAGCGGCTGTGAAGTATTAACTCAAGCACCAAAAGAATTCATCGTTTTTGAGTAAAATTATTATTAGGGGGAAGAAATAACATGATTTCTACAAATGATTTTAAAACAGGTCTGACCATTGAATTAGATGGGGATGTTTTTTCAGTGGTTGAATTCCAACATGTCAAACCCGGTAAAGGTGCCGCCTTTGTTCGCACGAAATTGAAAAATGTCAAAACAGGTGGAGTCGTAGAACGGAGGTTTAATGCCGGAGAAAAGGTTGAAAAGGCACATGTGGAGCGCCGAGAGATGGATTACCTCTATAAAGATGGAGAACACTTTGTTGTTATGGATAAGGAAACTTATGAGCAAACTTCTTTGACAGAAGCGCAAATCGGAGACGGTGTTAAATGGTTGAAAGAAAACATGACTTTAGGGGTACTTTTCTTTGACGTGGAGGTAATTGGAGTTGATGTGCCAAATACAGTTCAGCTAGCGGTTGCCGCTACTGAGCCAGGAGTGAAAGGGGACACAGCAACTGGAGGAACAAAGCCTGCAACCTTAGAAACAGGTACTGTAGTGCAAGTTCCATTCTTTGTCAATGAAGGGGATGTTCTAATTATTGATACGAGAACGGGAAGTTATGTTCAAAGGGCCTAAACACCATAATGTTTCACTCTACTAAACTCTGGCTTTTGGCATCTGACCATGTTACTGTTATTGAAGTGGGTATACTTAATGACATGAAAACATCTTCTATGGGGCAAAGTAAGTTTAGTGCTACCATAGGAGGTGTTTTTTATGTTGCCCAATAAGACGTCAAAGCTTAGTGTGATTCCACTCGGAGGGACTGGAGAAATTGGGAAAAACCTGCTTGTCTTTGAATACGAGGATTCCATTGTAGTAATTGATGGGGGGGTAAAGTTCCCGGATGAGGAATTACTTGGCATCGATTTAGTGATTCCCGATATATCCTATTTGGAGAAAAACCGTGACCGTATTAAAGGACTCTTTATTACTCATGGACATGAAGATCATATAGGTGGACTTCCCTTCATTTTGCCTAAATTAAATATCCCGATTTATGGAACCAAATTGGCCTTGGGATTAGTTCAGGCGAAGTTTCAGGAGCGGACTCCTTACTCCGAATCTTTGGTCCACGTTCTGGAACCGGGCGTACCAATCCAGGCAGGGGCATTTAAAGTAGAAGCGTTTCGGGTTACCCATAGTATTCCTGATGCTGTAGGGTATTCTTTACTTACGCCAGTGGGTCGAGTGATTTATACCGGGGACTTCAAGGTCGACTATACGCCGATCGATGGTCAGGACATGGAACTCGGGAAACTAGCAGCTTGGGGGCAGGAAGGGGTACTGGCCCTGCTTTGCGATTCTACAAACGCCGAACGACCCGGTGTTACTGTGTCAGAGATGGCTGTTGGGAAAGCCTTGAGGGAGTGGTTCGAACGGGCTGAAGGGAAAATCATCATGGCTTCTTTCGCTTCGAATGTGCACAGGATTCAGCAAGCGATCAATGCAGCGGCGGATATTGGACGCAAGGTTTGCGTTGTGGGAAGAAGTATGGAAAATGTGGTTCGGACAGCAACTGAGTTGGGATATTTGAAATTGCCGGATGAAAACATTTTAGTTCCCAGTGCTGAAGTCGGGAATTTGCCACCTGAGAAATTGCTTGTGCTCACCACAGGGAGTCAAGGAGAGCCGCTGGCAGCGTTGACAAGGATGGCCACTCGGAGCCATCGGCAGATCAATGTTTTAGCTGGAGATATGGTAATTATGGCGGCAACACCGATACCCGGGAACGAGAAATTGGTCGGTAAGACGATTAATCATCTTTATCAAATTGGAGCTGAAGTTGTCACCAAAGAAATGGGACAGGTTCATGTGTCCGGACACGCTAATCAAGAAGAGATTAAGCTCGTGATTCGTCTCGTCCAGCCACGTTTTCTTATACCACATCACGGTGAAATCCGGCATCAGGTTGGTTTTCGAAGAATCGGTCATTCGCTAGGCTATGAGGATCAAGACATCGCCATAACCCAGCTCGGCTCACGTGTTGAACTTTCTCCAAACCGAATGGAATTTGGCGAGCGTGTGGAAGCGGGAAGTATTTACATTGACGGGCTAGGTGTAGGAGATGTGGGGCAAATTGTTCTGCGGGATCGCCAACAATTGGCACAGGATGGAGTGGTTGTGGTTATAGCCGCAATTTCCAAGGCCAAGCCTTATAGGGTTTTATCTGGGCCTGATATTATTTCGAGAGGCTTCACATTTATGAAAGAAGCAGAAATCCTGGTAGATGGAGCTAAAAAAGAAGTATCGAATACCATAGAAAGACAATTTCATAAAGACCAAATAGAATGGGGAGTCTTGAAAGCTAACATACGGGATAGTCTAAGCAAATACTTATGGGATAAGACTCGGAGACGCCCTATGATTTTGCCAGTGTTATTGCATTATTAATTGATTAAGTTTCATACGAGATAGAGCGCTGTGGTACGATATCATAGATCCAAGCGCTCTTATTTTATTCCAAATAAGTTCACTATATAATCCTTTATTTGCAGATTTCGAGTGTAATTGCAGGATTATTAATTAATATTGAAGAATAAAACAAAGAAAGAGAATTTGCTTGTATATAATGATGAGTTATACCATCTGAATACAAGAAAGGAGTGCTTGTAGTTTGAAGTTTAGTAATAAATGGAATTTTGGCACGGTCACTCCTTTGCGAATTGCTATTCTTTATTCTCTAACTAGTTGGATATGGGTTTTCTTTTCTGATCGTTTATTAGCCTTAATTATTTCTGATCAACAGATGCTCCTTAAGATATCGATTCTTAAAGGGGGACTTTTTGTCTTAGTCACGGCAATATTGCTCTACTTTCTTATTCGATCTGGATATGACTCCCTTCAGAAATCTCAGCAAGCTCTTAAAAAAGACTGGGCAAACTTGGAGCGCTATCGGCTATTGTCCGATGAGGTTCTAGATATAATTATATTTATCAGTCCGGACGGACAGATTATTGATGCCAATGAGGCAGCGGTGAAACGTTATGGCTATACCCGTCAGGAATTGACGAATATGCCTCTTCATAAGTTGCGCTCGCCAGAGGACCAGTTAACAGTGCCATACTTTCTTCAAAATGCACCAAAAGGGATGCAGTTTGAGCTTAAGCATGTTTGCAAAGATGGAAGTGTATTTCCAATCGACATTAGCGCTAAGGGAGTAACCTCAAATGGAAAACCGATTATTATAAGTCTTATTCGTGATATTTCTGAACGTAAAAAAGTAGAGGCTGAGGTCTGGTTAGAGAAAGAACGGGCCCAAGTAACTTTGGCCTCAATAGGAGATGCTGTGATTACAACTGATGTTCTGGCAAACATAGAGTATTTTAACCCAGTGGCTGAGGCTTTAACAGGATGGTCGAATGCAGAGGCAGTAGGTCTTTCTTTAGAAAAAGTCTTCAAGATCATTAATGAAGAAACAGGTGAAGTGGTTGAAAGTCCGGTTGCCAGAAGCCTTAGAGAGGGTCTGGTTGTCACTATTGTAGATCATATTGCTTTAATAGATAAAGCGGGGAATACAGTTTCAATTGAGGACTCGGCAGCTCCTATTCGGGACAGAGATGATACAATAATTGGTGCTGTTTTAGTGTTTCGTGATGTCAGTTATAAGCGAAATCATATGAAAGAACTTGCTCATCAAGCGCAGCATGATGCCTTAACTGGGCTCCCTAATCGGTTTCTGTTTAATGAGCATTTAAAGCAAGCATTGGCACAGGCTAAACGTAAAGCCGGTAAGTTGGCGGTTATGTTTTTGGATCTAGACCGCTTTAAACTAATTAATGATACGATGGGACACAATCTTGGCGATCAACTCCTCAAAAACGTCGCAGAACGTATACATCAAACCCTACGTGAAGGAGATACCGTTGCTAGGCAGGGCGGGGATGAGTTCCTTGTATTACTTCCTGAGATTAAAGATGAGCTTGAAGCGACTTCAGTGTCAGAACGGATTTTAGGGATTTTCAGCAAACCCATAATATTAGAGGACAATGAAATTTACATAAGTACTAGTATTGGGATTAGCCTCTATCCGAACGATAGTAGGGATCTTGAGACCTTGGTGAAGCAGGCAGATACGGCGATGTACTATGCTAAGGAGAAGGGACGGAATAATTGTCAGTTTTTTACTCCTGGACTTAATATTAAAGCAAATCAAAGGCTCTCGACCGAAAACAGCCTACGTAAGGCCTTAGTTCGCCAAGAGTTTGTTCTTCACTATCAACCTCAAGTTGATTTGGATACTGGATCAATTGTGGGACTAGAAGCTCTTATTCGATGGAACTCGGTCGAATTGGGTCTGGTTTCTCCTGTAGCATTTATTCCTATAGCGGAAGAGACTGGATTAATTGTACCAATTGGAGAATGGGCATTACGTACTGCCTGTGCTCAAAATAAAGGCTGGCAAGATCAAGGGTTTACTCCTTTACGTATGGCAGTCAACATCTCTGCTCGGCAATTTCGAGAACCAAGTTTTATTAAATTTGTCGAGCAAACGCTGCAGGAGACTAAGTTAGAGCCAAAATGGCTGGAACTTGAAATTACAGAGAGTATTGCCATGGAAAAAGGAAAAACCACGCTTGAAATGTTGAGTGCTTTTAAAGAGTTAGGAGTGCGAATTTCGATTGATGATTTTGGAACGGGATTTTCCTCCCTGAATTACTTAAGCCGGATGCCGATTGATACCTTAAAAATAGATCAGTCTTTTATTCAGGACATTAGTGCCGGAGAAAATGGGAAGGAAGTTGTCACGGCTATTATTCAACTCGCTAAAAACCTTCACTTGAAAGTGATCGCTGAGGGAGTAGAAACAAATAATCAATGCTCCTTCCTCAAAGACAAGTTGTGTGACGAAATGCAAGGATACCTCTTCAGTAAAGCAGTCCCCTCGGAAGAAGTGGAAAGGTTGTTTGATCGAACTGTTAAATAAGTGAATATGGAAGTGTAGGTATTATAGAGCCGGGTACATGAGTGTCATGTGCCCGGCTCTATAATACTTTTTTTTACAAAGGAATTATGTCTAAAACTAAAAAGGTGGACATACCTTCTATCAAGGGGGGCATTTAAGTGTCGCTACATTACACTCTATCTGTCGTTCAGGCACCTAAAGTAATTGCAAATTCACAGAAGACCATAGGCCCTCAAAGTGAGGGAAGCCTTCCGGGGCTTAATAAGAGTGCAGCATTATGGGCAGACATGTCTAGATGGTTTGGGGATGATATCCGTTCGATTTTAGTTAACCTTAAGGGGGTAGCCTTTCAGGGAGTTGAAGAGCTTCGTTTGCGGGTGGGGCAGCCACTCTTGGTTCGGACGTTAGACAAGGACCTTTTTATAAACCAAGAAGGTGAGGAAACAAGTCCTCAAAAAGCATACTTTATAAAACATGAAGATCTAGCTTCGGCCATAGAAAGGATGACCCATAGCTCGGTTTATGCTGTTGAAGAGGATCTTAAGCAAGGGTTTATAACCCTTCCCGGAGGGAATCGAGTGGGTGTAACGGGTGAAGCGGTGTTGCAGCATGGTCAAATACAAACATTAAAACACATTTCATCTTTAAATCTTCGTATTGCTAGAGATATTCAGGGGCAGAGTCTAAAGATTTTGCCGTTGTTAATAAGCTCAGATGGCACCCTTAGTCATACGTTGATAATTTCTCCTCCCCGCGCTGGTAAAACGACCCTTTTAAGGGATCTTATTCGTTCAATTAGTAATGGAGTTCCTCAATTAGGATTAAAGGGTCAGACGGTTGGAGTTGTGGATGAACGCGGGGAACTTGCTGGGATGTGGCAAGGTATGCCGACCTTCGACTTGGGATTTCGGACGGATGTTTTAGATGGTTGCCCGAAAGCCGGTGGGATGAGCATGATGGTTCGTTCCATGTCCCCTCAAGTATTGGCTATGGATGAACTTGGCCATACTGACGATGTTATTGCTCTGGCTGATGCCTTGCGTACTGGGGTCCAGATTCTGAGTACGGCCCATGCCAGCTCTTTAGAAGAAGCACGAAACAGACCAGTTATAACTCATTTGTTGGATCAAGGAGTTTTTGAGCGTTTGGTTGTGTTAAGCAGGCAACATGGACCTGGAACAATAGAAGGAGTTTACGATCTGAGAACAGGGAGGAGCCTGTAATGCTTGTATTGGGATGTATTGCACTCGTTGCTGGATGTGGATGTTTGGGACTATGGTTAGCTTATCGGATTCGGCGACGCCCCCTAGAGTTACGAGAATGTTCAATGGCTTTAGGACTATTAGACACTGAAATTGTCTGGGGGGCAACTCCCTTGCCTGAGGCATTCTGTATTCTGAAAGAACGCACAGATACACCGTGGCAGGGTTTTTTCGCAGAACTTCAAGAACGATTGCAGCGGGGTGAGTCGGCAAGTACAGCTTGGAAAGAAACGATGGTAACTCGGAATTCTCACTTTTGTTTAAAACCAGAAGACTGGCATGTTATCGGAGATGTCGGTAAAGGATTAGGAAGGTCTGATCGGACAGAACAGCATAAACAGATCGAACTTGTTCAACGTCAGCTAATCATAATGAAGGAACAAGCTGAGATATGGTCGGGTAAACAAGCTAAAATGTGGTCGTATCTAGGTTTTCTCGGTGGAATAGCAGGAGTGCTCATTTTGATTTGAACTTGGGAGAGGAGTTGTGGGAATGAGCTTTAATCTAATAATTACAGTCGCTGGAATTGGGATTTTAGTAGGGGTCTTAGCATCCGTACTAAATCAATCTGGCCGTAGTGAAATGGCTCAAGGAGTTACAATTATGGGAGTTATTGTAGTCCTATATATTGTTGTACAGTCTATTGCAGAATTATTTACTCTAGTTAAGAGTGTTTTTAACCTTTATTAGGGGGCTAAAGTGTGGAAATATGGCAAATTGTAGGACTAGCCCTGATCGTTACAGTTTTTTGTGTAGTTCTTAAACAGATCCGACCGGAAATTGCATTGCAACTTTCAATTTTAGCAGGTGCATCCATCTTTATTCTTATTCTAAGCAAAATAAGAGTAATTGTGGATTTGCTACAGACACTTGCAGACCAAGCAAATATTAGTTCCTATTATCTGCTCATTATTTTAAAAATTGTAGGTATAGCCTATCTCGCTGAGTTCGGTGCTCAAATTTGCCGTGATGCAGGAGAGAGTGCTTTAGGTACCAAGATCGAACTCGCTGCAAAGGTAGGAGTAATAATCTTAGCGATTCCAATTATTGTAGCCATTACAGAGTCACTGGTACGACTCGTTCCGTGAGGTGATGTATTTGCCACGATTTATCGTTAGTTTGATATTTTTAGCTTTCTTCTTTTATGGGACAACTCCGACCGTTTTAGCTGAAGAGGTGCCACCTCAGCCACTTGAGAAGGTTGATCTATTGCAAGAGGTTGATTTGAGTCAGATGCGTGGTTTTTTGGAGCAACTTGATAGTGATGTTCAGAAGGCAATGCCGGGTTTTTCCTTAATTCGCACATTTGAGGATCTTAAAAGTGGAAAGCTGAGCCTTCAACCGGAAAACTTAGGGAAGACATTACTGTCTTTATTGGGTCATCAAATATTAGGGACGGCACCCCTTATTGGTAAACTACTAATCTTAGCTGTACTGGGTGCTGTTCTGGGACAACTTCAAGTTGCTTTTGGTGGAAGTGTCGGTAAAACCGCTCAGGTTATGACTTATCTTGTTTTACTGACCTTGGCCATAACTTCATTTAGAGAGGCCTTAGACATCGCTACGGGAGCGATTGATCAAATGGTAGGTCTGATGCAAACCATGTTTCCTGTTATCCTGACGTTATTAGTTACGATGGGGAATTTGACCAGTGCTGCTCTATTTAAACCTCTTATTATGGGCAGTTTGACAGTTTTAGCAACGATTATCAAAACGGTGATTTTACCCCTCTTTTTTCTAGCTGCAGTACTTAAGCTTTTCAATCAGATATCAGAACAATTTAAACTAAGTAAACTAGCTGGACTGTTTGAATTCGCTGGCAAACTATCTCTTGGTGTTATTATGACTGTGTTTATCGGTGTCATGACAGTTCAAGGGGTAACAGGGGGGGTAGCAGATAGTGTTGTTTTTCGTACCGCTAAATATTCTGCGGATCTTATTCCTGTTGTCGGTAAGTTTTTTAAAGATGCTGTTGAACTTGTCATTACATCAGGTCTACTTCTCAAAAATGCAGTCGGTATTGTTGCCCTGCTTGCAATTATTGTAATTTGCTTAGGACCATTGATCAAAATCTTAGCTATGATCCTTATTTTTCGTATTTCTGCCGCCCTTATTGAGCCTCTCGGGGAAAAGCTTCTTGCGGATAGTCTTCAAGATATGTCGAAAAGTTTAATTTTTGTTTTAGTTTCCGTTGCTTCAGTAGCAATTATGTTTTTTATGGCCATCGCTGTCGTTGTAGGGACGGGAACCTTTTCAGTGATGTTGCACTAAGGAGGAGAGATTGTGCAGACGTTACAAACACTTGTACGAAATTTGGCGTTGATTTTATTGCTGGCTACCTTTCTGGAGATGCTTCTGCCTAATAAATCGATGCGCGGGTTTGTTCAGATGATAATGGGGTTATTTGTAATCTCAGCGATTCTCACTCCAATTACAACTTTGTTACATACTCCGTTGTCAATGGAGATTCCAGCTTGGACTGCCACAACTCCTCAGGATTTACCAGCTATCGCTGTCGAAGGGCAAGGAGCTAAAATTGGGCGAGATGCTGTTCAGGAACAATATCGTCAGATACTCATAAATCAAATTAAAGGATTAGCCATGGGAACGTCCGGGGTTGGGGCTGCGGAGGTTGACGTGAAATTTGAAGAAGAAGCGGGGGGGTTAATTGATCAGCCAAAAATTGCTGAGGTAAATGTCTTGCTGACCACTGCCCAGGAACCTATTCAATCCGTACAACCCGTTATTATCGGGAATTCGCCAACGCCCATCATTCAATCTCCAAAAGCTGAAGAGGTGAGGGAACGAATTGCCACATTAATGAGCTTGGCTAAAGAGATAGTTTTTGTTGAAGAAAGCTAGAAAAGTTTAATAGAATTTGGAAGGAGGAATACTTATGGATTGGATAAAAAAAATTTCAACGGATAAAATGTTAGTAGGGCTTGTGTCTCTAATCGCAGTTGGTATGTCCTTTATTTATCTTGGCAAGGGACCATTAGACACTCCTCAGAGTACACAACCACAATCAGCTTCGACAACTGCTACTATTCCAAGTACAAAAATTGGTGTTTTAGAAAAAGAATTAGAGAGCAAACTTCAAACCAATATTTTGATGATGGAAGGGGTAGGCCAGGTTCAAGTCTCGGTAAATTTTTTGACGGGGCTTAAGAACGAATATGTTCGGAACAACAATGTCACGAAAAGGACGAATAAAGAAACAGATAAAACCGGTGGAACTCGTGAAACCACAGAAATCACAGAAAATAATCAAGTGGTTATGCCAAGTGGATCCTCTCAACCAGTAATCGTTATGGAGGATCGTCCGGAGATTGGTGGGGTATTAGTTATAGCAGAAGGTGCGCGCGACCCAAAAGTGAGAGAAGGAATTCATACAGCGGTGCAAACTCTTTTGAATATTCCGAGTGCTAGAATTACTGTGGTACCTATGGGTGGAGCATGATGACTAAGCGCATAAGTTGGCCAGTTCTTTTGATAGTTGGGCATAAATCTAGGTTATGGTTAATTGGCTTTATAGGGTTGGCCACCATCTTGGGAATCTTTGGATTAAGGTTAATGGCTTCGGAACCACATGCCTATATACCAGAACAAGCAAGTTTGCCTGTAAATGCTCAAATGGAGGAACCATCAATTCAGTTTGAAGTAGAAACTGTTAAGCCGAATAACTCAGGAGGAGACTATTTCGTTAATTATCGTTTAAAACGAGAACAGTTTCGTCAGGAGTCGAAAGCAATGCTTTCTAAATTGCTAGACTCGACGGTAGAACAAAGTAAAGCTCAAGCGCAAGAAAAATGGCTTGAACTGAGTTTGAAAATTCAAAGCGAAGAAGAAATTGAGAACTTACTTAAGATAAAAGGGTTCCAAGATGCTGTGGCAGATGTTTTTTCGGAACATGTTACGGTGATTGTCTATGCTCCAAGTTTAACTCCTCATGAAATAAGTCTAATTCAAGATATTGTAGTTAGAGTAACCGAAGTTCGCATAGATAAGATAACGGTATCAGCTAAAAAATAGTGATAACCAAAGATGTTCTATTAATATTGTGCAGGAAAATGATAGTGTCAGAGCGAACTATATGCTAAGATAGGACAAAAGTCCTAGTTGAGAGGGTGAGAGACTAAAATGAGCAAAATTCTAATTGCTGACGATGCTAGTTTCATGCGTTTGATGATTAGTCAGATTCTTGCTCGGCAGGGTCTGACGAACATTATTGAAGCTGAAAATGGTGTGCAGGCGGTGGAACTATACAAGTCTAATAACCCAGACCTAACGCTCATGGACATTACTATGCCAGAACTTGATGGGTTGGCTGCCCTTGCAGAAATTTTGAAGATTGACCCATTCGCTAAAGTGGTCATCTGTAGTGCAGTCGCAAATGAAAACATTGTTAAGGAAGCTTTGCGACAGGGTGCAGTAGGCTTTGTTGCAAAGCCGTTTCGGCCTGATGAACTATTGAATATAGTTCTCGAAAAGTTGAACTAATTACGTCTTAGCTCACCAAGAATTATGCTGCTGCCTTACAATTGGCGGCAGCTTTTATACTACTCAAGGGTTATATTGTATACTTTAGCTGGTTTCGTTGAAAAAGGAACAGTACCCTCATATAATAAGACATAAGTGTTTCATTTTCATTAATGAAAAATTGCCCATTGTCTAATTTGGCAAGAATGGGGATAATACTAAGAGGGGTGACGGCAGTGAAACCAGTCAAGATTACAGATACGACTTTGAGGGATGCTCACCAGAGCCTGTGGGCAACTCGAATGCGTACAGAAGATATGCTGCCAATCCTAACAGAGTTAGATGAGGTAGGATTTTTTTCGTTAGAAGTATGGGGAGGGGCAACCTTTGACGTCTGTTTGCGCTTCTTAGGTGAGGATCCATGGGAACGTTTAAGGCAGATTAAAAGTCGTGTCAAAAAGACACCATTGCAAATGTTACTTAGGGCCCAGTCGTTAGTTGGATATCAACATTATCCAGACGATGTAGTGAGGGAATTTGTGACCCTGAGTGTAAAAAACGGAATTGATATTATACGAATTTTTGATTCCCTAAATGATGTTCGAAATATGGTTGTTCCTATGGATGCAGCCAAAAAGGCAGGAGCCCATGTTCAGGCGTCTGTAGTTTATACAATTAGTCCGGTTCATACCACAAAACATTACTTGGAAACAGCCACTGCACTGGCTGAACTCGGTGCAGATTCACTCTGTATCAAAGATATGGCAGGATTACTTACCCCGATCAAGGCTTATGAATTAGTTTCGTTATTGAAAAAAGAGTTAGGAATTATGATCCATCTGCATAGTCATTATATTGGTGGAATGGCTGTCGGAACGTATTTAAAGGCAGCAGAAGCAGGTGCGGATGTGATCGATACCGCTAGTGTTCCTTTAGCCTTTGGTGCTAGTCAACCTCCGGTCGAAACAGTAGTTCGGGCGTTTCAAGAAACCGAATTTGATTCAGGCTTAAGTCTGCGTAAACTGTTCCATATTGCTAAGTATTTTGAGGAACTTCGTAAAAGGCGCGGTTTCGAGCGGGGGATCACTCGGATCTCGGATATGAGAGTATTTGAACATCAAGTTCCTGGAGGAATGATCTCTAACTTAGTATCTCAACTAGAAGAACAAGGAGCCTTAGAGCGCATACATGACGTCTTAGAGGAGATTCCTAAGGTACGTGCAGAATTAGGGTATCCGCCGTTGGTAACCCCTACTAGTCAAATTGTAGGAACTCAAGCTGTATTAAATGTCCTAAGTGGGGCAAGATATAAATTAGTTCCTGGAGAAGTCAAAGGGTATGTTCGCGGGTTATATGGCCGTCCCCCAGCTCCAATAAACTTGGAAATTCAAAAGAAAATTATTGGAGACGAGGAACCGTTATCTGTTCGCCCGGCAGATAAACTTGATCCGGGCATGGCGAAAGCAAAGCAAGATAGCCTTGAGTTAGCTCAATCTGCTGAAGATGTTGTAAGTTATGCTTTGTTTCCTCAAATAGCTAAGAAGTTTTTTGAAGAGCGAAAAAATGATGTTATTTCAGGTGTGGAACCGAAAGAGGCTAAGGGAACAAAGGGAGCACGCCTTTCATTGTTATCTAAGGAGGATTCGAAGTTGAATTTACAAGAAATAAAAGAATTAATCCAGATTATAGATGAGACTGAAATTAGTGAATTAAATCTTGAAAGCGATGGTGTAAAAATCGCCATTCGCAAAGGACCGAGTGTAGTTACGGGTGTTCCAGTAACTGCTGCTGCACATCAAGAAGGAAGTCCGCTAGTTACAGCTGATCCGTCTGCTCAACCCGTTCGGAATGCCGAAGCTGTAGTAAAAGCATCTGAACCTATTGTCACCGCTAATACAGAAATGATCACATCTCCTATGGTTGGAACGTTCTATAGTTCACAATCTCCTGAGGCAGCTGCTTATGTAAAAGTAGGACAGCATATCAAAGTGGGTCAACCTGTTTGCATAGTCGAGGCTATGAAACTCATGAACGAAATCGAGGCGGAGATCGAAGGAAAAGTTATTCAAATTCTTGTAGAGAACGGTCAACCTGTTGAATACGGTCAACCGTTGTTCGTCATCGAAAAATAAGGAGAAAAGAACATGTTTAAGAAAATCCTGATCGCGAATCGTGGGGAAATTGCCTTGCGCATTATTCGTGCATGTCGCGAACTTGATATTGAGACTGTCGCTGTTTTTTCTGAGGGAGATCGGGAAGCGTTGCACGTAAAGGCAGCGGACGAAGCGGTCTGCATTGGCCCCGTAGCTAGCGCCAGGAGTTATCTTAATATCCCTAACATTATCAGCGCAGCAGAGTTAACAGGTGTAGATGCAATTCATCCTGGATACGGTTTCTTATCCGAAAATGCCCGATTCTCCGAAATATGTGAATCGTGTAACATTACTTTTATCGGGCCATCTCCTAAAGTTATTGAAACTATGGGAGATAAGGCCATGGCTCGGAAAACAATGATTGAAAGTGGCGTCCCCGTCGTTCCTGGCTCTAAAGATGTTATCACAGATGAAAAAACGGCTGGGGTAGTTGCTGAAGAAATTGGTTATCCCGTTTTAATTAAAGCCTCAGCAGGCGGCGGCGGCAAGGGAATGCGGGTTGCACAGAATGCTAAAGAATTGAGCAAATCAATTCAGGCAGCGCAGAATGAAGCTCAAGCTTCATTTGGCAACTCTGAGGTTTACCTAGAGAAATATGTTGAAGAACCTAGGCACATAGAGATTCAAATTCTAGGAGATAACTATGGAAATGTTATTCATTTAGGGGAACGAGATTGTTCCTTGCAACGTCGTCATCAAAAACTGCTTGAAGAATCTCCTTCGAGTGCCATAAATCCAGAGTTAAGGGCAAAAATGGGTGCTGTAGCGGTCCAAGCCGCTAAGTCTGCAAACTATTCTAATGCCGGAACAATTGAGTTTTTGTTGGACCGTCACGGAAACTTTTATTTTATTGAAATGAATACACGTATTCAAGTAGAGCATCCAGTTAGCGAGATGGTCACAGGGCTTGACTTGGTAAAAGAGCAAATCCGTTTAGCTGCAGGCGAACCGTTAGGCTATACTCAAGAAGATATTCAAATGCGTGGTTGGGCCATTGAGTGCCGAATCAATGCAGAAGATCCTGATAAGAACTTCATGCCTTCGCCAGGGTTGATCAATATCTATCATGTTCCGGGTGGACCAGGAGTACGGGTTGATAGTGCAGTCTACCAAGGGTATAATGTTTCACCTTATTATGACTCAATGGTTGGCAAATTGATTGTTTGGGGTGCCACGAGGCAGGAAGCTATTGCTCGTATGAAGCGTGCCCTGGAAGAATTCGTCATTGAAGGGATCCATACAACGATCCCCTTTCATTTAAAAGTATTGGACAATGCTTTTTATCAGCGTGGGGAAGTATATACAAACTTTATTCAGCGCCGAATCCTGGGAGAATGAGTTCGTGGTTCGTGGTTCGATATTCGATCCACGAATCTTGAATAATAGCCTTTGCTAGATCCGCCTTAATTTGGTATAATATCAACGTCATGAAGATAATGGAAACTTATAATAGATGGAGTATTTAACTCCATCTATAGTTTAGTTGACTTATCGGGTAATAACACGATATGTGAGCGTAATGCGAGGTATGAAGTTCAATATTCGAACCACGAACATCGAACATCGAACCTCGAGTAAGGGGTGAAGGCATGGAAAGTTTGGGAACAGATAATTCCCTAGGATCTATTCGAATTGCTGACGAAGTTGTGGAAGTCATTGCAGGATTAGCCGCTTCGGAGGTTGAGGGCGTAGTGGGCATGAGCGGGGGCCTAGTAGGTGACCTTGCAAACATGTTAGGGAGAAATAAAAACCTGTCTAAAGGGGTTAAGGTCGAAGTTGGAGAACATGAAGTAGCCGTTGACTTATTTATTGTGGTTGAGTATGGTGTATCAATTCCCGACGTAGCTCTTAATGTACAGGAAGCTGTAAAAGAAGCGATCGAGAGTATGACAGGTCTTAAAGTAGTAGAAGCAAATGTTCATGTACAAGGGGTTAATTTTAAGCCCTTACCAGAGACCAAAGAAGAAGACTACCGTCTAAAGTAAAGAAAACTTGGCTGGCTCCAAGCCATAGGCGATGGCCATGGATGGCCGAGTGTCCCTGTAGCCCGAAGACACTGTCTTCGCACGAATTAGCATTCTTGCAGGATGGCGAGAAGGGACCGCAGGCGGCAGCCTTAGTTGCACTTATGCTTCAGACGAAGACACTGTCTTTGCACGTATTAGCCTACTTGCAGTATTAACGATAAGTTATACTATCTGCCTAGTATAAAGAAGGCCCCCCCTGGAAAGACCAGGGGGGGTTTTGAAAGAAGGGACGACGATGTTGGCCTATGCTTTAGGATTCCTTCTGATCTTGGGGGCACTTTGGATATTAGCAATTGCCACGGGATGGGGGCTTCCATATATACTAATGGCTCAAGGCCTTAACTGGTTAAGAGCAAACCCTTGGGAAAGTATCATTGTAGCTGGGGTTTTACTATTGCTAGGATTACTATTGTTTATTAGACCGCGTACAAGAACAGATTATTTGTTTCGAACCTCGTTAAAAGGCGGAGATGTTCGAATTTCTCGAGATGCTTTGCAGGAGATTATTGCTCGCAGTGCTAAGGATTTATCCGGTGTGTTAGAAGTAAAATCAAGCCTTCGACAACGTGATACTGGCCTTGAGATTTTAGTGTTATGTCAGTTTGAACAAGGGGTCCTGATACCTGAAATATCTAAAGAAATTTTGACGAAAGTCAAAGAGGATGTCGAGCTTTATACTGGAATAATTGTAGCAGAGGTGAAAGTACTAGTGCGTCGCTTAGAAAAAACCCGTTCAGTACGCGTCCGATGAGTGGTTTTTGGTCGAAGGTTGGAGAGAAAATTTCTCAGTTCTTATTTTGGGCCTTGGACAGTCACCCAGGTAAACTTTTCGGGACTTCAATCGGATTTTTTCTAGGATTGCTATTTGTGACTCTGGGCTTTTGGCGAACGCTGGTATTAGCCTTATTTGTTGTGCTGGGGTTTGTTTTAGGAAAGCGCCAGGATGAAAACAAAGATATTTCGACATGGATAGAAAGAAATTTCAACAAGTTTTAAGGCCTTACAGTGTTAAAAACGTGTTTACATAGGGAGGAATTTTCGTGAGTCGTAGATTAGCCCGAGAAACGGCATTACAAGTGCTTTTTCAGAGGGACCTGACGAAAGAACCATTGATTATTGCCGAAGAGGTTCAACGTTGGGCTAAGGAATTTGTCGTCCCCGAGCCTAGTAAAGACTTTGCTCAGGAACTTGTTGAGGGTACAATAGCCCATCAAGATGAGATTGATCAAACGATTGCTTCATTTGCTCAGGATTGGACTATTAACCGTATGGCGACCGTGGACCGAAATGTGATGCGTTTGGCTACCTATGAGATTTTCTTCTGTTCGGATATACCTGGTCGAGTTAGTCTTAACGAAGCAATTGAATTAGCGAAGCGTTTTGGGGGGGAGGAATCAGCAAAATTCGTTAATGGGATTTTAGATCGCATTGTGGATGGTGCCAAGAAAGTAGAGCGCAAGGATGGCGAGGTCAGTTCTTCAGCGAAACCGAACTATGATTTGTAAGAGAAGTCTAAATATTACAATTTTTTAAGAGCATTTAAAATTGAAGGAATATTGATAAGAATATCGAATTAATTAACTATTAGACAAATTTTGCTTATTCGCCTCTCGAATGACGGGAGCGAAAACGGGGGAATTACAAAAAAATACTGGGAACTAACGAAACTCAAAGAGAAATGCGGTAAACAAGAATTAGGTTTCAAACAGATCACCCCAAGTTTTTTGGTATTAGCAGTTTTTAGGCACATAGAGAAATTAATTGTTACTCCAGATTTTTAGTTGGTTCAATGAAAAAGCAATTCCCCCCACTAAACTAGGAGGAGTGCTATTAAGGTTGGTGCAAGGAAACCTTGTCCCAACTGCCTCGGCGAATGTCGAGAGTCTATCTTACTTTGAGGAGGAGACAAATGTACCGCATCGTTAAAAAAAGAGTATTGGCTACCAGCATTGCTCTGCTGGAAGTTGAGGCACCGGCTGTGGCCGCAAAAGTAGAGCCAGGCCAATTTATTATTGTTCGTATAGACGAATTGGGTGAGCGCATTCCGCTTACTGTTATGGACTTTGACCGTGAAAAAGGTACCATCACGATTGTTGTGCAAGATGTGGGGTATTCATCCGCACTCATTGTTCGCATGAATGAGGGAGATGAGTTTTTAGATTTCGTGGGACCGTTGGGCGTTGCATCCGAAATTGAAAACCACGGTACCGTCGTTTGTATCGGAGCGGGTCTGGGAATTGCTCCTATTTATCCGATCGCACGGGCCTTAAAAGAGGCTGGGAATCATGTGATTTCCGTCTTAGCTTGTCGGAGTGCGGATCTTCTGATTTTAGAAGAAGAAATGCGTGCCGTGAGTGACGAAGTCGTTATTACCACGGACGATGGCAGTATGGGCGTTAAAGGGTTTGCGACGACTGGGTTAGCTCAGGTTTTGAAACATGGCCACAAGGTTAAGGTGATTTGGGCAATTGGCCCCATGGTGATGATGAAATCAGTTGCAGATTACACCCGGGCTTTGCGTATTAAAACGATTGTCAGTATGAACCCAGTTATGGTTGACGGAACTGGAATGTGTGGTGCTTGTCGGATTAGCGTGGGCAATGAAACCAAATTTGCCTGTGTGGATGGACCGGAATTCGATGGACATCTGGTTGATTTTGATCTGGCGAGGAAACGTTTAGATTATTTTAGGGACGAAGAGAATCGAGCCAAAGCTCGAATGGAATGTAACCATGAGGGAGGGCATCACTAATGACAGAGAATGTTGAGAAGACAAAGAAAGTAAAAGTACCGCGTCATGATATGCCCTGCCAAGAACCTAAGGTTAGAGCGCATAATTTTGAAGAAGTTGCTTTGGGTTACACAGCGGAAATAGCTATCGAAGAAGCTAAGCGATGTTTACAATGTAAGAAGCCTTTATGCAAAGAGGGATGTCCTGTAGAAGTTCTCATTCCGGAATTTATTAAAAAGATTGCTGAAGGAGATTTTGAGGAGTCTTCTAAAATTTTAAAAATTAAAAATTCTTTACCTGCAGTTTGTGGACGAGTCTGTCCTCAAGAATCTCAATGCGAAAGTAAATGTATCCTGGGAATCAAAGGGGAGTCGGTAGCCATTGGTCGTTTAGAGCGCTTTGTAGCTGACTTTGGCATGAAATCCGGCGTATTTGAGTTCGAGAAACCAGAGCCGACCGGTAAACGCGTCGCTATCATCGGAGCTGGGCCTGCTGGATTGGCCTGTGCTGGTGATTTAGCTAAAGCTGGGCATGCGGTCACGATCCTTGAAGCACTGCACGTTGCTGGTGGCGTTTTAATGTACGGAATTCCTCAGTTCCGTTTGCCAAAGGAAATTGTGCAGACTGAAATAGAAACCCTTAAACAAATGGGGGTGGAAATTCTTACGAACCAAGTGGTCGGCAAAATTACGTCAGTGGATGAACTGATGGAAAACGGATATGATGCCGTGTTTATTGGCACAGGTGCCGGACTCCCGTACTTTATGGATATCCCTGGATTAAACCTTAATGGAGTATATTCCGCGAACGAGTTTTTAACCCGGACTAATTTGATGAAAGGTTACAAGTTCCCTGAATATGCAACCCCGGTAAAAGTCGGGAAAAATGTAGCTGTTCTCGGTGCCGGAAACGTTGCTATGGACTCTGCCCGCACCGCCTTGCGTTTAGGCGCGAGAAATGTTTATATTGTTTACCGTCGTTCTCGCGCTGAGATGCCTGCAAGAAAGGAAGAGTTAGAGCATGCGGAAGAGGAGGGTATACAATTTCATCTCTTAACTAATCCCGTTTCCATCGAAGGGGATGAGCGTAAGTGGGTAAAAAGCTTAACTTGTTTGCGCTATGAGCTTGGGGATCCGGACGCTTCTGGACGACGTTCTCCAGTTCCTATTCAAGGATCAGAATTTAAGATTCCGATGGACACGGTAGTAGTAGCAATCGGGCAAGGTCCAAATCCTCTTGTAACAACATCTACACCGGGCTTAGAGTTAAACAAACGGGGGAATATTGTCGCAGACCCAGAAACTTTAGCGACTTCAAAACCAGGCGTTTTTGCAGGCGGCGACATCGTGACTGGTGCTGCTACGGTTATTTTGGCTATGGGAGCTGGTAAGAAGGCTGCTGCAGGTATTGATCAGTATCTCAAAGAAAAATAAACTCGTTCTCCAAAGCTGAACATCTGAACTCCCACTTCAAATAGAAGTGGGAGTCTTGTAAGCACAAGAATCATAATATTTTGAAAGGGGTGTGTATTTTGGGTCAATTATTAGATGGTAAAGCGGTATCCAAAATTCTAAAGGAAGAAATTCGCGAGGAGATTGCACAGTGGAAAGAAAAAGGAGTGCAACCTAAACTGGCAGTGATTTTAGTCGGAGATGACCCAGCATCGGTAGTTTATGCTAGGTCCAAGCAGAAAGTTTGTGAGGGCATTGGTATGGCCTTTGAACTCTTCACAATGCCTGGTTCTACACCCGAAGCAGAAATCTTGGCAACGATCGAAAAACTTAATAATGATCAAAATGTGCATGGCATCATGATTGAACTCCCGCTACCTAAAGGGATTAGGAAAGAAACGGTTATGGCTGCAGTGCGCCCGGATAAGGATGTAGACGGAGTTCATCCTATCAATCGTGGATATATTCTAAGCGGTGAAGAAGGATTATTTCCAGCCACCCCGCAAAGCTGTATTGAGTTGCTTCTGCGCTCGGGTGTTGAAATTGCAGGAAAACATGTCGTAATTGTTGGACGAGGAGAAACCGTTGGCAAACCTTTAGTTTTCCTAATTCTGAAGCACAATGCCACTGTGACGATTTGTCACTCAAAAACTCCCGACTTAGGAGCCTTTACCCGTCAAGCGGATATTTTAATTGCCGCTGTAGGTCGCGCAAAACTGATCAAAAAAGATATGGTTAAAGCAGGAGCGATTGTTGTCGATGCCGGGATCAATGAAATCCCCGGAGGAATCTGTGGGGATGTTGATTTCGAAGCCGTTCAAGATGTGGCTGAGCTGATTTCTCCAGTCCCGGGTGGCGTAGGTTCCTTAACCACTGCCCTAATTATGCGTAATGTACTGAAGGGAATTGTATTGCAAGGAGGAGTTCGCTAATGGATATGAATAAAATTTGGGAGTGGTCCACCGAAGAATTTTTGACCGTGTCTGCAAGTTCTTCTCCAACACCTGGCGGTGGTAGTGTTTCTGCATATGTTGGAGCCCTGGCTGCCTCAATGACTTGTATGGTAGCTAACCTCACAATCGGTAAGGAAAAGTATAAAGAAGTGGAACCTGAAGTGAAAGAGATCTTAGCTGAGGCAGAAACGGTCTTAAACAATTTGAAGACTGGGTTAAGCCAAGATATCGCTGAATTCTCCAATTTCATGGATGTCTTAAAATTGCCAAAAGGCACTGACGAAGAAAAAGCCGTGCGTGCTGAGAAAATGCAAGAAGTCTTGGTGTCGGCTACGGATACTCCGCTTGGAATTTCCCAGAACTGTTTTAGAGTACTACAATTAGCTCAGAAGCTTGCACCGATCGGAAACAAAGGAGCAATCAGTGATGTTGGTGTATCCGCCTACTTAGCGGAGAGTGCTCTAAAATCAGCAATGCTTAGCGTCGATATTAACCTGCCTGGGATTAAAGACACGGCTTATCAAGAGCGAGTTAAGGCAGAACGAGCCAGACTCTTTGAGCAGGCTGCTATCATTTGTGCCGAGACTGTTGCTGTCGTTCAAAGTCGAATGTAGCTAATCGAGGCTTGAAGTGCGATATTCGAGGCGCGAAACTTATGCGGTTTATTTTTGAAGTTTTTGTGAAGAATACTAAGGATGGAGTTTTGCCACTTCATCCTTGATTTTTATCAAAAATTTGTTTAAGGTATATAAGAGGTTACACGCGCGAGGCGCGAGGCCCGGTGTTCGATCGTCGAACCTCGCGCCTCGCGCCTCGTGCATCGATAAAGAGGTGAAGGTAGTGCCGAAAATATGGACAGTTTCTGAGTTGGTAGGCCGAATTGGTCAAGTTCTACAGGAACGAACGGAGTTGCAAAACTGTTGGATCAGTGGTGAACTTTCGAACTTTAAAAACCATCGTGCTTCAGGGCACTGGTATTTTACACTCAAAGATGAGTCATCTAGCCTTAAAGGGGTTATGTTTAAAAGTCGATCAGAACGTGTACGCTTTATCCCATCAGATGGTCTAAAGGTCTTAATACGCGGGAATATCCGCATGTATGAGCGGGATGGAACCATTCAGCTATATGCTGACGAGATGGAGCCGAGTGGACTTGGGCAATTGTATCTGGCATTTGAGCAACTTAAAAAGAAACTTGCTGAAGAAGGGTTATTTGATCCCTTACGCAAAAAGAGTATACCTCGCTTGCCGAGGCGAATTGGGATAGTAACAAGCCCAACTGGTGCAGCAATTCGGGATATACTTAATATTATTGAACGCCGGCATCCAGGAATGTCATGGATATTGGCGCCTGCTGCTGTCCAGGGAGAAGCCGCCCCACGTGAAGTGGCTCAAGCGATTGGTCGACTTAATCGACATGGGAATGTAGATGTCATCATTGTTGGCCGTGGCGGAGGTTCGTTGGAAGAGTTATGGGCTTTTAATACAGATATAGTCGCTCGTGCTATCTCAGCATCCGTAATTCCGATTATATCAGCTGTTGGACATGAAACGGATGTAACTATCTCAGACTATGTAGCAGATTTAAGGGCGCCGACCCCTTCCGCAGCCGCTGAGCTAGCGGTGCCGATACTTTTAGATCTTCAGCTCCAAGTGGCTCAACTACGCGTTCGGCTGAAGGGCGCTATGGGTTCCCTAATCGAGCGGAAACGTCAATATGTTGAAGGGATTGCCAATAAGGGACCCCTCAGGGACCCTTTCTGGCGGATCGATCAAAGTCGTCAACGCCTGGATTCCCTGCAAATGCGCCTTCAAGAGGATATGACTAGATTTGTAATCGATAAAAATGGTATACTAAATCTATTGGCTGCTAAGCTTGATTTACTTAGCCCTTTGGCAATTTTAGGTAGAGGATACTCGCTGACATATAATGAAGATGGAACTCTACTTCGATCTGCTCAAGATATAGAGGTTGATAATCAGATTCGGATTCGATTAGGAGAAGGAAGTTTAAGCTGCCGAGTGTTGGAGAAGGGGATTTGATCATGAGTACTGATATATGGACAGAGGACCTTTTTGAGCAAGTGCAAGATAAAATTAATGAAAATGAAACAGAAGAGCCCAAATCTCTAGAGATGGGGCTTCAACATTTAGAAATAATCGTCAAAACACTTGAACAAAAAGATCTGCCCTTAGAAAAGGCCTTGAGCTTATTTAAAGAGGGTGTGGGTCTCGTTCAGTATTGTTCTAAGGTGTTAGATCAAGCTGAAAAACAAATGGAGATCTTGCTTGAAGGGCCGGATGGTCAATTAAAAATAATGCCTGCTAGTTTCGATGGGGAAGGATGAGCGTAAAACGTGTTTAAGGAAACCTTTCAACGCTATCTTACTATGATTGAAAATACTCTTGCCCAGTTGCCGTGGGAGAAGGATAGTTTAAATGAAAGTATGTCTTATTCCTTAATTGGAGGAGGCAAACGAATTCGACCTGTGTTAGCTTTGGCCTCAGCAGAAGTTGTGGGCGGTAATCCTGAAACTATTTTACGAGCTGCTGTGGCTTTGGAGCTTATTCATACATACTCGTTAATTCATGATGATTTACCCGCCATGGATAATGATGATTATCGAAGGGGAAGATTATCTAATCATAAAGTTTTTGGGGAAGCTCAGGCAATTTTGGCGGGCGATGCTTTGTTGACGTATGCTTTTGAACTACTCGCTGATTTAGACCTCGGCCAGCCGGAAAGAGAGCTACGCGTCATTCGTGAGGTTGCTGTGGCTGCCGGAAAAGATGGTATGGTTAGAGGGCAGGTTTTGGATCTAGATGGAGAAGGAAGAACCCTTACTTTAGATGAGATTGAGGAAATTCATAAAGCAAAAACGGGTGCCATACTAACGGTTTCTGCTCGGCTCGGAGGAGTTTTAGCAGGAGGCACGGAGGAACAAATCACCGCACTAACGGATTATGCCCAAGCTTTAGGATTAGCTTTTCAGATAAAAGATGATATTTTAGATATCGTCGGGGATAGCGAAACTCTCGGTAAACCTGCTGGAAGTGATCTTCGGCAGGGTAAGTCGACCTACGTTTCTTTGCTGGGATTGGAGGGCGCAGGTCACCAATTGCATGCTCAAATTGTTAAGGCTCAAGCTGCTCTGAAGCCATTTGCTAAAAAGGCAAGCTTTCTTAATGAGCTAGCACACTATATTGAAGAACGTAAACATTAAATGAGGTCGTTATTATGCCAATATTTCCAGGGATTTTCCACAATGCAATTCTGATTTCAGCTATAACCGCCTGGTTTTCAGCTCAATTATTAAAGGTTATAGTTAATTTATTGGTAATAAGGAAACTGAATTTCTCATTATTTTTTGGTTCAGGTGGTTTTCCGAGTTCCCACTCTGCAATGGTAAGTGCCCTGGCCTTGGGAGTTGGAAAATATTATGGATGGGACTCGCCTATCTTTGCAGTGGCTGCTGTTTTCGTTATAGTTGTCTTGTATGATGCTACTGGAGTAAGACGGGCTGCTGGGAAACAGGCAGAGGTTCTTAACCGGTTAGTTGAGCGTTTATATCATGGACCTGACCTGGCTCAAGAAAGGCTGAAAGAACTAATTGGACATACTCCTTTCGAGGTTTTCGGGGGCGTGATGGTAGGAATCATTGTTGGGCTTGTAGTTTAGATCAATGAGCAGCAGTTAAAATATAGACCTAATTACGAGGGGGTAAGAAGGATGGGTCTACTCGAAAAAATTCATGAACCGAAGGACTTGCGCGCCCTCGATTTGACAGAACTTAATACTCTGGCGCAAGAGATTCGGCAAGAAATGATTAAAGTGGTCTCCAAAAATGGAGGGCATTTAGCGCCGAACCTTGGGGTCGTGGAATTAACTTTAGCGTTACATCGGATATTCAATAGCCCTCAGGACAAGATTGTATGGGATGTCGGTCATCAGACCTATGTACATAAGCTCTTAACTGGACGATTGAAACAGTTTAAGACTATTCGCCAATATAAGGGATTGTCGGGCTTTCCCAAACGTGGGGAAAGTGCCCATGATAGCTTTGAAACAGGCCACTCCAGTACGTCCATTTCGGCAGCTGTTGGGTTTGCAAAAGCCCGAGATGTTCTTAGAGAGGGTCACCATGTTGTGGCCGTAATTGGAGATGGAGCTATGACTGGCGGAATGGCCTATGAGGCCTTAAACCATGCAGGACATAGTGAAACCAATGTGATCGTAGTCTTGAATGATAATGAGATGTCAATTTCACCGAATGTGGGTGCTATGTCTACATATCTGAACCGATTAAGGACAGATCCGCTCTACGATAAGCGAAAAGAGGATCTGGAGTATTTATTAAAACGAATTCCGGGAATCGGAAATCAGGTGGCAAAGTTGGCCGCTAAAGCTAAGGATGGCGTAAAATATCTGCTTGTTCCTGGATTGCTTTTTGAAGAATTAGGTTTCACCTATTTGGGACCTATTGACGGTCATGATCTGGCCTTGGTAGAAAAAGTTTTGGATCAGGCCAAAAATAAGAAAGGACCCGTTCTTGTCCATGTCGTGACCTGCAAAGGAAAAGGGTACAAACCAGCAGAGGAAAATCCGGATGTCTTTCATGGGATTGGTCCGTTTGATCCCGAAACTGGAAAGGTGACTAAGAAATCAGCTCCTCCGACCTATACAGCAGTATTTGGAGAAACCCTCTGTAAACTTGCCAAGGAGAATCCAAAAATTGTGGCAATCAGTGCGGCAATGCCGAGTGGAACAGGTCTTAATGAATTTGCCAGGGAATTTCCAGAACGTTTTTTTGATGTTGGAATTGCTGAACAGCATGCCGTAACGTTTGCTGCAGGATTGGCCTTCGGAGGGTTGAAACCTGTAGTCGCGATTTATTCCACCTTTTATCAGAGGGCCTATGACCAAGTCCTCCATGATGTCTGTTTGCAAGGGGCTAATGTCGTTTTAGCGATTGACCGTGCTGGAATCGTTGGGGACGATGGACCTACACATCATGGCATATTTGACATATCCTTTTTTAGGATCATTCCTAATTTAGTCTTTATGGCGCCTAAGGATGAAAACGAGTTGCGCCATATGCTTTATACAGCGATAAAATATGACGGACCTGTTGCGCTCCGGTATCCGAGATCAGTCGGGCAGGGCGTGATATTAGATAAGACGTTAAAACAAATCCCTATTGGTCAAGCAGAAGTCTTGAGAGACGGTCGCGATGTTACCTTGATCGGAATTGGTCCCATGGTACATACTTGTCTCCTTGCAGCTCAGGAATTGAATCATCGTGGCGTAGATGCTGCAGTTATTAACTTGCGTTATATAAATCCTCTTGATCGTAAACTCTTATCACACTACGCTCAGCTCACAAAAAAGATAATCACTATAGAGGACCATTCTCTAAAAGGAGGTATGGGCAGCGCGATTTTGGAATTTCTTGAAGAAGAAGGAATCAAGGGGGTAACAGTTGAACGCTTGGGATATCCAGGGTTTGTCGATCAAGGATCAATTCCCCAATTGCTTACGGTCCATGGATTATCTATTAAAGGAATAGTGCAAGCAGCTGAACGATTAAGATTGTTTCGTAGCGTCGCGCAATCCTAAAACGGTTCTGCTTAACTGTAAAAGGACGGGATACTGTGGCTAAAGGGAAAGAACGAATTGATGTATTAATCGTGAAGAATGGATTGGCAACTAGTCGTGAAAAAGCGAAAGCAATGGTAATGTCGGGCATTGTGTTTGTCGGTGGGCAACGCGTGGATAAACCAGGTGTAGAATTATCTCAAGACGCGTTGATTGAATTGAAAGGTGAAATTCTGCCGTTTGTTTCACGTGGCGGACTAAAGTTAGCGAAAGCGCTAGAAGCCTTTCCAATCTCATTTAAGGATAAAGTAGTAGTAGATATAGGAGCTTCGACGGGTGGCTTTACCGATTGTGCCTTGCAAAACGGAGCAAAACGAGTTTATGCTGTCGATGTAGGGTATGGACAATTAGACTGGAAACTAAGAACTGATCCCCGTGTAGTCTCGATGGAGCGAGTAAATGCACGTTATCTTTCGAAGGACACCTTGCCGGAGAAGGTAGATTGGGTCGTTTCTGATGTAGCGTTTATCTCAATTACGAAGATATTTTCAGCAATGTTAGCTATTCTTAAAGATAATGGACAAGTAGTATCTCTAATCAAACCTCAATTCGAAGCCGGACGAGAGCATGTTGGAAAAAAAGGCGTGGTTAAAGATAAAAATGTACATAAACAGGTCCTAGAGTCTGTCCTTGGTCAGGCGGAGGGTATTGGATTTCAGGTCTTAGGGTTAGATTATTCACCAATTCGTGGCCCAGAGGGAAATATTGAATACTTAGCTTGGTTGGGTTTGAAAAATGGATCGGGAATAGATTGGCATTCAGAGCTGGAACTCGTGGTTCACAACGCTCAGAAAGAGACGGAATGATAAATGGAAAGAATCGTTGGTTTATGGATCAATATGAGTAAACCGGAAGCCTTGGAATTAGCTCTTAGGATTAAGGAGTGGTTCCAAGCTCGTGACTGGCACGTTTTAACAGAATGGGAGGACATCATCAAGCATAAAGTAGAATTTCTAATTTCCTTAGGCGGGGATGGTACCCTTCTCCAAGCAGCGCGAGAAGCTTCCTCATATGGGATCCCTGTGTTGGGGGTTAATTTTGGGCGCTTAGGGTTTCTATGTGAAATTGAGCGTGGAGAGGTTTTTGGAGCTTTAGAAAAGATTCTAAGTAATAATTTCCAGATCCAAGAACGGTTAATGTTGACTGTAGTTGTTAATGGGAGCAATGAAGGCGGAATTTCTCATAGGGTTTTGAATGATGTTGTTTTTTCCAGAGAAGGCAAAGATGGAATAATTACGCTTCATGCAAACCTTTCTGGAGAACCTACTGTAAGCTATCCAGCAGACGGTTTAATTGTTTCTACTCCGACTGGCTCCACTGCCTATTCACTTTCTGCAGGTGGGCCTATCATCAGTCCCAATGTTCAAGCAATCTTGCTCACCCCGTTAGCTGCACACTCACTGTCGGCTCGTCCTATGCTTGTTTCAGATGAGGAAGAAATCCAAATTTTCTTGGCTAACGGTGAAAAATGTATGGTGACTTTCGATGGTCGTCAAAGTATCATGATTTATTCAGGCCAAAGAGTCATAATAAAAACCGCTCCGATCAAGGCGTTGCTAATCCGTCTTGGTACGCGTAGTTTTCCTCAAGTGGTTCGAGAAAAGCTAAGAGATCGTTGGCATGAGTAGATTAGAGGCACGAGGCGCGAGGTGCGAATTAGTAATGCCCGAGGTTCGAGCTTCGTGCCTCGCACTTCGCGTAAAGGAGGTAGTGTATGAAAGCACGTCGCCAGATGAAGGTTCAAGAAATCATTACGAAAGAAATCATTCATACTCAGGAGGAGCTTGCAGATAAACTGCGCTTAGCTGGTTTTGATGTAACACAGGCTACAGTTTCAAGAGATATAAAGGAAATGGGTTTGATTAAAGTCCCAAGTCAGGGAGATGACTATCGCTATGCTGTTCCGAGCGAAGCTCATCCAACGAACCTACAAGACCGCTTAAAGCGACTCTTAAGAGAGGCTATGGTCTCTATAAATGATACTGATAGCCTTATTGTAATTAGAACTATACCGGGAAATGCTCATGCGATAGCCGCTGTCATGGATAATAGCAACTGGGAAGAACTGATTGGAACGGTGGCTGGAGATGACACGATTCTTTTGGTGATTAAACCAAAGGAGGCAGTTCAGACAGTCGTACAACGGATAAGCGCCTTGCTTGGATAGGAGGTTTGTTATGCTAGCAGAGTTGCACGTGGAGAATTTCGGACTTATGGAGACTGTTCGTCTAAATTTCGGTTGTGGTTTAACTGTGTTTACAGGTGAAACTGGGGCAGGAAAATCAATGCTGATCGACGCGTTGGGGGTTCTTTTAGGTGGACGAGCCAGTGTAGATCTTATCCGGCATGGAGAATCTCGAGCACGAATTGAAGGCGTCTTTGAAGATTTGGCTCCTGAGTATTTACTGAGGCTTGAAGCGGAGGGTTATCCAGTTGAAGATGGACAATTATTTCTTTTTCGCGAAATAAACTCCACTGGAAAAAACGTCTGTCGTGTTCAAGGTAGGTCGATCCCTTTATCCCTCTATCGTTCTCTTTGTGTAGGACTTGTAGATATTCACGGTCAAATAGAACATCTGTCTCTCTTTCGCCCCGAAACACATCAAGATCTATTAGATGCCTTAGGAGGACTCCTGGCTGAGGTCGATTTGGTGAATGAAGCAGCAAAAGCCTTCCAGAGAATTATCCGCAAAGAACATGAGTTATCTATCTCTGAAGATGAACGTCAAAAGCGAGAAGAGATTCTTCGTTATCAAATTGAGGAGATTGATCGGGTTAGTCCGGTGCCTGGTGAAGAAGAAGAACTCCTTCAGGAAAGGAAACGCTTAAGCAACTCGGAGCGAATTACTAGTTTGGTCTCTGAAGCCTATGGAGCACTCTATGAAGGTTCTTCAGGTAAACTCTCTGCGTTTGATATGTTAGGTCACGTGCGTAAAGCTCTGCAAGAATTAGATCGTATAGATGACACATTCAATGTTTATGAGCAAATCGAGTCTATTTATTACTCGGCGGAAGACTTGGCTGAACAAATTAGGACATATCGTGATAATTTTGAGTTCGAACCGCAAAGGCTTGACCAAATCGAAGAGCGTCTTATTCAACTCAAAAAGCTTCGGAGATTTGGGACAATGATTGAAGAAATTTTAGAAAAACGAACGATTATGCTTCAAGAACTCGATCAAATCACTCATGTACAGGAGCAGTTCGAAACAATACATAAAGAGAAGCAGCTAACTCGAAAAGCCTATGAAATCGTCGCTAAGCAATTAAGCTCAAAACGGCAAGAAATTGCTTCGGATATCGAAAACGGATTAGCTCTTGAACTTAAGGATCTGGGCTTAGAGAAAAGCCGATTTGAAGTCCGGTTTATGCCGAATGCGGAGCCTGCAGTGGGTGGCGCAGAAAAAGCTGAATTCTATTTCTCCGCCAATTTGGGAGAGCCGCCTAAACCCTTAGCGAAAGTCGCATCCGGAGGGGAAATGTCACGCTTGATGTTGGCTTTGAAAAGTCTGCTAGCGAAAGTTGAGTCGGTTGGAACCTTCATCTTCGATGAGGTAGACAGTGGAGTTGGAGGCAGAACAATTCATAGAGTCGGTGAAAAGTTGGCCAAAATCGCCGAGAATAAACAAGTTTTTTGTATCACACACGCCGCACAAGTCGCGGCATTTGCAGAGGCTCACTATGGTATAGTTAAAGAAGTGAACGGGGAAAGGACTCGAACTCGAGTTGATTCTTTATCTGAGGTTGACCGTATGGAAGAACTTGCAAGGATGCTTGGGGGCGGGGAAATAGAAATAACACGTAAGCACGCGCAAGAATTATGGCAACGGTCGCAACGAGGCACGAGGCACGAAGCGCGAGGCACGAAGCGAATGGTATAGTATGGGTTATATGTTTTTACTAATCAGCGCATCATTCCATTAAAGCGATGACAAAGGGTGTGTCTGGATTGAAGGCGCAATAGATGGCGACTTCGGATGCCAACTGTATATGAGGCTTGGATCTAGGAAATAACTTTTTCTAGCTCTTGCTTTATACTAATTTAAATATGATTTAATTAGGATTGCGTAAATTTATTTATGCAATCTTTTTATTTTGTCTAATTTGCCATTGTTTTAGAGAATATGGAACACTTTTATCAGGATGAAACAGAAATGAATTGGATAATTTAACATTAGAATTTCAATAAAAACCTTCACTTCACTTATTATATTGACCGCTCTATAAAGAGGAAAAAGGGGAGATAAAATGGGGAGAATAGAGTGGAGGATGATAAGAGAGTGAAAAAAAGAAGCTTTTTACTATTAATCAGTCTCTTGTTTTGTACCTTCCTTCAACTGTTAGTTGAATTGCCTCTGATTCATCAAGCTCAAGTTAATCATGGTGATTCCAACTTTAAGGGTATTTGGTCTAGTATCATTCAAGTGGAGAGAACCTCATCGGATCAACAAACTGTATCTGTATCTTCTTCAGGATTGTCCCCTTCTCAGATGTCAGAAAAACTAGATGTAGCTTATAAACTCTTTGGGATTTTCCCGTTAAGCACAGGTGAAATTGAAGTAATGAATCCCATTAAGTTAATACCTGGAGGCCAATCTATTGGAGTAACTTTACAAACAAAGGGTATTATGGTGGTGGGACAGGCTCCTGTAGTAGATAAAAACGGAAAAAACTCATTTCCTGCAAAAGAAGCCGGGATTCAAGTTGGGGATATACTCTTGAAAATTGAGAATCAAGAAGTTAAGACGGATCAAGAGGTATCTAATGCCATCGATTTAGCAGGAAAACAAAAAGGAGCCGTAACTGTATTATTTAAACATGAGGATCAAATAATAGAGAAAATTGTACACCCAATTTTTTGTGTTGAGACTGGTAGGTATCGAATGGGTCTATTTGTTCGAGACGAAGCCGCAGGAGTGGGGACTCTATCATTCTTAGATCCGGTTTCTAACCTTTATGGTGCACTAGGGCATGTAATCACAGATGCGGACACGAATCAAAAAATAGAAGTCTATAATGGTAAAATTATTGCGTCGACAATATATGCTATTGAAAAAGGGAAACGAGGGCATCCAGGGGAAAAAATCGGTTCATTCGTTCCTAACTCTGCTTTTAATGGAACAATTGAAAAAAATACTATGACGGGCATTTTTGGTAAAATGAATGGACAAATTGAGAATCCTTATTTTAAAGAAGCTATTCCAGTTGGTTGGGAATCAGAAGTTAAAGTTGGTCCTGCAAAAATTTATACGGTAATACAAGGAGAAAAGATAGAGGAATTTGCTGTAAATATCGATCGTATTATGCATAACCGAACGGACAGTAAAAATATGATTGTAAGAGTAACAGATCCAAGACTACTGGAAGTCACAGGTGGTATCATCCAAGGAATGAGTGGCAGCCCAATTGTGCAGGATGGTAAGCTAATCGGTGCAGTAACGCACGTTTTTGTGAACGACAGCCAGCGGGGATACGGTGTATTCATACAAAATATGCTGAACGATAGTGGTGCACTTGGTAAAAAGGAAGCGGCATAAAACTTAATAGGAAAATGGATTATGGAGAGCAACTTTAGAAGGTTGCTCTCTATTATTTAATAAAAAATTAAATTTCTATGGATAAAAGAAGGAGTATTAAAAACAACTGTCGAAAACATAAAAAATGAAAGTGGCAAAAATGAGGGGGATCCTGGGATATGCAAAGGCCTATACGTGTCTTATTGGCAGATGACAACCGAGAATTTGTCGAGGTAGTCAAGGAGTATATTGAACGGCAGGAAGATATGAGCCTTGTTGGGGTGGCATATCATGGAAATGAGGCTCTTGAATTGATTTCTCGGGAAGAACCTCATGTTGTGCTATTAGATATTATTATGCCCCATCTTGACGGATTAGGTGTATTGGAAAGACTGCAGAATGCACCTCTTAGACCTAAGATCATCATATTAACTGCCTTTGGGCAAGAATCAATGACACAGCGAGCAGTAAATCTTGGAGCAAATTACTACATTTTAAAACCTTTTGATCTGGATATCTTGGGTAAACGTATTCGTCAATTACAAGATGATTTTTCAAGCTCCGTAAATATTGCATCTAATATTAGTACGGTGCCCAACAGAAATAGTGTTTCTAACTCTAACTCGAATTCGAATTTGAACCCACAGATTTCTAATGCGATCTTTCCACCAACCTCTAAAAACCTTGAGGTCGAAGTTACAAAGATGATTCACCAGATGGGTGTACCTGCACATGTCAAAGGCTACCAGTACTTACGAGATGCTATTGTAAACGTGGTGTCTGATGTGTCACTGCTTGGAGCAGTCACTAAAGAACTCTATCCAATGATCGCTGCGAAATATCAAACCACTCCAAGTCGTGTTGAACGGGCTATTCGTCATGCCATCGAATTAGCTTGGGATCGCGGAAATGTGGATTTCATGAATCGTTTTTTTGGCTACACTATTAATGTTGACCGCGGGAAACCCACAAATTCAGAATTTGTGGCAATGGTGGCGGATAAACTGCGTATGTCTATAATGTATTAATTTTACAACAGCAGCTGCAACAGAGGAGGCATCTGCCAGCACAGAGGAGCAAAGTGCCATAACCGAGCAAATCGCTTCCTCGGCTGTTTCTTTAGCAGGACTGGGTCAAACATTGCAATCGGCAATTGCCAATTTTAAAATCTAAACGCACTTCAATTTTGGGAAGCAGTTAGTCGTTTTTTGGACTAACTGCTTATTTTATTTTTTCTTGGCATTTTGTCCAGAATATGGGGTAAAATAATTAAAGGAGTTCGGTTAAGGAAAGAGGGAAAAGGTTGGAAAGACAAAATCGACAAGAAATCCGAATCGATGGAAAAGTGCTATTTGAGGGGCGAATGCTCCGTTTAGAACGAGATGTGGTCAGTTTGCCCAATGGACTAGAAGCGGCCCGTGAAGTTATTAGACATCCTGGAGCGGTAGGAATTGTTGCTTTGCAGGATCAGCACATTCTTATGGTTCGTCAATACCGTTATGCTGTTGGTCAAGAAATCCTAGAAGTTCCGGCAGGTAAGCTCGATCCCCAGGAACTTCCTCTTGATTGTGCTGTACGAGAACTTCGCGAAGAAACGGGCTATCGGGGGTCAATGGAACATATCAGCACATTTTATACTACTCCTGGTTTTACTGATGAGGTGATGCATCTTTTCCTAGCCCGGGATTTGGTCTGGGATCCGCTTACTCCAGATGATGATGAATTTATAGGAGTAGAAAGAATTTCTTGGGATGAAGCTGTGCAAAGAGCACAACAGAATAAGTTTAATGATGCTAAAACTATACTTGGGATTTTACTTGTTCAAGGTCGAATCGGATCATGATCTTTGCAGACTTGCATATACTCAGGTGATTTGGAAGAGTTGTGGACATACTTTCCCCTTGCGTGGAATAAAATCCCATAGAGACTATGGGAAGGGGTGCGAAGGATGTGGAAACAACTCGGAGAACACATTCGTCAATATTGGATTATTTATCTCACGCTTGCAAGTGTTTACCTTGCAGGAGTGGTGTTTGGGGGAGTGGGCGTTAATGCTTTAGGCATGTCTGAAACCTCTCAACTGGGAAATTTTTTAGACAAACTTTTAAAAAATCAACCAACAACGTTTGAACCGGCTTTTCTTGGGCAACTTGCTAGGGATATGTTTATCATGATGGCTGGAATATGGATTTTAGGACTAACAATTATTGGTGCCCCCTTAATCTATTTAATTGTCTTTACAAGGGGATTTATTCTTGGCTTTACTATTAGCTTTATTATTGGAACAAAAGGAACGCTAGGAATTGTATTGGTATTAACGACCGTGTTCGTACCAACAATATTTTCTATCCCGTTACTGCTCCTAGGAGCAGGACTTGCAACGATCTTTTCATTTCTCTTACTTCGTGGGAAAGCTAGAGGGGAGTCATTGCGCAGAGAGTTTCTTTATTATACAGCGGCTGCAGCGTTTGTTTCTATAGGTGCTGTCGCTGTAGGTGTTGCACAAGGGTACTTTTCGATCCTAGGTTTGCGCTTATTTTTACTTTAGTGGATTATACTTGATAATGGATAATAATAATTAATTTCATTGTAAATGCTATAGAGCTTTCAAGGCTTGCTATCGGTACAATGATTGCATTATAATACAACTATAATAACAACTATAATAGTGCTAATGATTGAAAATGGAGGTTTAGTAATGCTGATTGGAGTACCGAAAGAGACTAAAAATAATGAGAGTCGTGTGGCTATTACACCAGCGGGAGTCCACGCTTTTACTTTGACTGGGCACAAAGTCCTTGTGGAAATGTCTGCTGGAGAAGGAAGTGGTATCACCGATCAACAGTATATGGATGCTGGTGCTCAGATCGCTGATTCATCTGAAGAAGTATGGAAAGCGGATATGATTATTAAGGTTAAGGAACCTGTACCTGATGAATATGCCTATTTCAAAAAAGGACAAATTTTATTTACTTATTTGCATCTAGCAAAGGAACCAGAATTAACAAAAGCACTCATGGAAAAACAAATGGTGGCAATAGCCTACGAAACCATTCAGTTGGATAATGGATCATTGCCATTGCTTATTCCAATGAGTGAAGTAGCTGGGCGCATGTCAATTCAAATTGGAGCTCAATTACTTGAAAAGCCCAACGGTGGAAAAGGAGTTCTGCTCGGTGGTGTTCCAGGAGTTACTCCTGCAAACGTAACTATTATCGGAGGAGGAATTGTTGGAACAAATGCGGCAAGGATGGCTGTTGGTCTAGGAGCTGGTGTTACAATTGTAGAAAAAAGTACTCAGCGGCTTAGAGACATTGACGAAATGTTTAATGGACGAGTAAGAACGTTGGCCTCAAATCCTTTTAATATTGCTAATAGCGTTGCTAAAGCTGATTTGTTAGTTGGAGCAGTACTTATTCCCGGAGCTCGTGCACCTCATCTAGTTACGGAAGACATGGTGAAAGCAATGTCACCTGGAAGTGTCATCGTCGATGTTGCAATCGACCAAGGCGGAAGTGTGGCGACAATTGATCGTGTTACAACCCATGATGATCCCACCTTTACCAAATATGGGGTCATTCATTACGCAGTTGCTAATATCGCTGGTGCAGTTGCCCGGACATCAACCTTTGCCCTGACCAATGTAACACTTGGCTATGCCCTTGAGATCGTTAATAAGGGTTATTTTAAAGCGATTCAAGATAATCGATCCCTGCGTAAAGGAATCAATGTCATTAATGGCAAGTTGACATATAAAGCAGTCGCTGAATCCCTTAACATAATGTATACTCCATTAGAAGAAGCTCTACTCTAAGTAGAGTACGTAGATTGCATCTATGAAGGTATTACAAACGAATAAATAGAAGAGTCGCATCGAGTGGAATCCGTTAATCCGGTTCCACTCGTTTTTATTTCAGTGATAGAGTTTCTTTTCTAAAGAAATTTGGTTGTCAGTTTTCATACTACTTTATATTTCAGACAAGAGTGCCAACTTTCAAGAAGAGGTTATTGGAATATAATGGGATATAGATATATCAATAATATGAAATAGATTGGCAAGGAGTGAGAGCATTGCATCATACCCGAACAAATTTCGTTCCCATATACGGTCATTACCCATATCAAGTACGTTGGTATCCGATCAACTATACGGGTGGCTATGAGCCCGCATGGTGGGAGCGTTATGAAGAACAGTTTGAACCGCTATGGCTCAAAAAAATGGAAAAACGTATGGGCTTTCTACCTGGGAAAGAACCGCTTTGGTGGGAAATTTTCGAAGAGCAGTTTGAACCTGCATGGTTACAACGTTTAGAACGTCAGTTGGGAATTCCACAACCCTTTGACCCTCGTTATGATCTTCAAAAAAGAGGCTATTAATTTTTTAATATTAATGTAATTGAAATGTATTTATCGATAGTTTAGCTTGTTAGTCAGGACCGATTATAAGTATTACGGTCCTCTCTTTTTTCTAGGATAAGGACAATCAGGAGGTGCATAGGTTTTATGGATAGGGGGGGGCGTGATGCTACCAACAAAACGCTGGGTAGATTTTTTTCTATATCTAGGAAGGGTATTTGTACTGTTAATTTTACTTGCCGTTCTTTTACCAAAACTAGTAGCATTGTGTAATAATTGGATGTCTTCTCTGTTAAATAATGATCAAAAACCACTTGGCAATCCTTTACGGGTAGAAACTACTCTTTTTAAAGATGTACATATATAAATATAAAACCCAGGAATCCATGACGCATTTGGCCATAGAAATGCAGTGATCTCCTCTGTTGAACTTATACTTTAGGATTAGTACAAGGAAAATCCCCTACCTGTGTAGAACATAGTAAGAAAGGGAGGGGATGGAAGTGACCTCCGAAGAGAAGCTTTTGAAAAAGTACTTGACATACTTGCATGTTGAGAGGGGACTTTCTGAGAACACTAGACAGGCGTATGAACGTGACTTACGTCAGCTGATGAGCTACCTTAAACAGCGTGATACGGATATTTCTGTGTGTGAGGGCAATGACTTGTTTTTATTTCTGCTAAGATGCAAAGAAAGTGGAAAGTCACCTCGAACTATTGCACGATGTAATGCAACACTCCGAGGATTTTTTGCGTTTTTGCTAGATGAAGGTCAACGAATCGATAATCCAAGTACATATTTAGTGACTCCAAAGCTAAATCAACCACTTCCGAAGGTGTTGTCGGAAGTGACAATGGACAAACTATTAAAATCAGAAGAGGAAACGGATCTTACTCTGAGAAATTTAACGATGCTAGAGGTTCTCTATAGTAGTGGGCTTCGTGTTTCTGAACTGATTGGGTTACGTTTGTCCGATGTATCGTTAGATGTGGGGTATGTCCGCTGTATCGGCAAAGGGAGTAAGGAGCGGATTGTACCATTAGGCGAACCTGCGATTCGAGATTTGGAGCGTTACTTGAATGGTCCACGAGGGCGTTTATGTGGTAAGCAAAAAAGCGATATTCTGTTTTTGAATGTTCATGGTCGTCCTCTAACTCGTCAAGGAGTCGTATACATACTAAATAAATGGGGAAAAGATCATAATCTTGAGCAATCGATTTCTCCTCACATGTTTCGTCATAGTTTCGCAACCCATCTTCTTGATCATGGAGCCGATTTGCGTTCGGTTCAAGAAATGCTAGGCCATGCAGACATCGCGACCACTCAAATCTATACCCATCTGACAAGAAGACGCTTGTTAGATGTTTTTCAGAAAGCTCATCCGCGAGCGGACTATAAGATTAAGGAGTGAAAGAAGACATGCCACGGAGAGTTATAATTATTGTATTAGACAGCGTTGGAATTGGTGAAATGCCTGATGCAGAGAAATATGGGGACTTGGGAAGCAATACATTAGGCAATGTTGCTCGTCAGCGGGGAGGTCTTAACCTCCCTCATCTTCAAAAACTTGGTTTGGGCAATATTAATTCTATTATGGGTATTCCAGCTGCTCCTGCCCCTGAAGGCAATTTTGGAAAAATGGCAGAACAATCTCTGGGTAAGGATACAACAACTGGGCATTGGGAGATGGCGGGAGTAATATTGGAGAGAGCACTTCCAACATTCCCCCAAGGTTTTCCAAACGATTTTATTAATCGCTATGAGAGAGCTATTGGGAGAAAGGTGATCGGCAATGAAGTTGCTTCTGGGACAGAAATCATTCAGCGTCTTGGAGAAGAACATGTACGGACGGGAAAACCTGTTGTCTATACTTCAGCTGACTCTGTTTTTCAAGTAGCAGCACATGAAGAAATTATTCAGTTACCTGAGCTTATGCGTATATGTCAAGTCGCACGCACTATGTTAACTGGAGAATTGCAAGTTGGACGAGTGATTGCACGGCCATTTCTCGGAGAGGTCGGACGTTTTTATCGTACCTCAAATAGGCATGATTTTGCTCTTGAACCACCTCAAAAGATACTATTGGAATATATAATGGAACATGGGCTAGAAGTTAGCACAGTGGGTAAGATAAATGATATTTATGCTGGCCGGGGTGTAACCAATTTTGTCCCTTCTAAAGGGAATATGGAGAGTGTTGATAAGACTTTAGATTATATGGCCAAGGTAGAAACGGGACTGATCATGGCTAATCTTGTCGACTTCGATATGGTTTATGGACACCGCAATGATGTTGAAGGGTATGCAAAGGCTTTAGAAGATTTTGATGTGCGCTTACCTGAAATATATAAGGCCCTGCGAGCAGAAGATATGCTTATTATTACTGCTGATCATGGATGTGATCCAACCTTGCCCGGTACAGATCACACACGGGAATATGTTCCGTTATTGGTTTGTGGACCTACCCTGAACAAGGGGGTTAACCTGGGTGTAAGATCTACCTTTGCGGATTTAGGGGCAACCGTGGCCGAATATCTAAGTACTGAGCCATTAGCAAATGGGGAAAGTTTCTATGCAGAACTAATATAGGAGGATGATTTATGATTTCGGAAAAGGAATATAACTCTAAACTATCTGAGGCACGTAGCTACCTTATAGAGAGAGTTCCTTCACTACCTGAGCTGGGTATAATTTTAGGTTCAGGTTTAGGTGCTTTTGCAAATTTAGTCGAGGATAAGGTGACAATTAGCTACAAGGACATTCCGCATTTCCCTGTTTCTACGGTCGAGGGACATGCGGGCCAATTAGTTTTCGGAAAAGTTGAAGATCGAGCCGTTGTAGTGATGCAAGGCCGCTTTCACTATTATGAAGGCTATACAATGCAGGAAGTGACCTTCCCGATACGGGTAATGCAAGTCTTGGGTGTTACTGGACTTGTTGTCACGAATGCAGCAGGGGGAATAAACCCAGAATACCGTCCAGGAGATCTTATACTAATTAAAGATCATCTTAACATGATGGGTGAAAATCCTTTACGTGGGTCTAATCTATCAAATCTAGGTCCTCGCTTTCCTGACCTAAGCGAGGGATATAATTCAGAGTGGCGTCAAAAAGCGTTAGCTATCGTGCAAGAGTATGGAATACACCCTCACGAAGGTGTATATGCAGCGATGAGCGGTCCTAGCTATGAAACCCCTGCTGAAATACGCCATTTGCGTGTGAGTGGAGCAGATATGGTGGGCATGAGTACTGTCCCCGAAGTTATTGTTGCTAATCATGGGGGTATGAAGGTTTTAGGCATCTCGTGTGTGACTAATATGGCAGCTGGAATCTTACCCCAAAAACTCAGTCATACGGAAGTTATGGAAACCGCTGAACGGGTCGAAAAGAAATTTGTCAACTTCGTCCAGGGACTCATGAAGGTACTATAGAAGATTCCGATAGTAGAGGACAACATAGAGAGTTTAAAGTATCGAAGTCAAGAAGTATACTAATTGTGAACTGTGAATTGTTCAGAAAGAGTGATTTCAATGCGTATGGTAGATCTTATTGAGAAGAAAAGAGATGGAGAACACCTTACTAGGAAAGAAATTCGCTTTATAATTCAAGGGTATGTTCAAGGAGATATCCCTGATTACCAAATGTCTGCTTGGGCTATGGCGGTCTATTTTCGGGGTATGACGCTTGAGGAAACGGCCGAACTCACGTTAACGATGGCCAAGAGCGGAGATCAACTAGATCTCTCCACTCTTGGAGGGCGATTTGTAGATAAACATAGTACAGGGGGAGTTGGAGATAAAACCACATTGCTGCTTGGACCTATGGTTGCAGCGTGTGGCGTGCCTGTGGCAAAAATGTCAGGGAGAGGACTTGGGCATACTGGTGGAACGATCGATAAGCTAAGTTCGATACCCGGATTTCGGGTCGAGCTTACTGAGAAAGAATTTCTGGCACAAGTTAAGAAAATCGGTTTATCAGTTATAGCCCAGACAGGGAATCTTGTTCCTGCAGACAAAAAACTTTATGCTCTTCGTGATGTCACTGGGACCATAAGTTCCATTCCTTTGATCGCCTCTTCTGTAATGAGTAAGAAAATTGCTGCAGGAGCCCAGGGGATCGTTTTGGATGTTAAGTATGGCTCTGGGGCCTTCATGAAGACGGTTGAAGATGCACAAAAATTAGCGAGGACAATGGTGGATATTGGCAAGGCATTAGGGCGACAGACGATTGCAATATTGAGCAATATGAATCAACCGCTTGGACGTGCTGTGGGAAATAGCTTGGAAGTCCTTGAAGTAGCGGATGCCCTACAGGGTAACGGTCCAGATGATTTGATGAAAGTCTGTTTAGAGTTAGGGGCTTGGATGCTTGTGGCTGGGGACTCTGTGCCCAATGTTGGAGCAGGAAAGAAATGCTTGCGTCATAGCATAGAAAGTGGTACAGCATGGAATAGATTTTTAGCTTTTTTAACAGAACAGGGGGGAGATGCTCAAGCTGTGGCTGATCGACGTCTTAAGGTCTCTCCATGGAATTTACCAATCCTCGCTTATGAATCTGGGTATGTACAACCGTTTGATGCCCAAAAAATAGGGATCTTAGCTATGACTCTTGGTGCAGGTCGCATCACAAAGGACAGTCCCATTGATTTAGGAACAGGGGTTTTACTAGTTAAAAAGGCCGGAGAGTGGGTTGAAGCTGGAGAGCCTCTTTTGCAGCTCTATGGTAGTAATAAAGAAAAGTTAGCAGAGGGACTGCTTTTAGCTAAAGACTTAGTCTCTGTAGGAAATGAAGCTCCTGAATTGCCTTCTTTAATAGAGGAGGTAATACAGTAACGATCTATTCATAATATCCTCCTCCTTACGTATGCATATTATAAGTGCATATGGGAGGGGGATTTTATTATGGCGCGTGAGAAAAAGTTTTACCCTTTGGCCGAAGGGTTAACAACTCAGGATACGTTTGCCGTTCTAGGGGATGCCCAAAAATTTCAAAAGCATAAACATGCTTGGAAGGTTTGGCGGGCATTGAAAGATTTCGGATGTGTTGTTTATCCCGTTGCAGAAGGCTTAACGCGTATAGACGGGAGCAAGGTCTACTCTAACCTAGCTCAACTAACAGATAAGGTGACGGTCGTAGTAACGTGTTTGCTACCCGAAAGGCTCAAGGCTTTAGTTCCGGATGCTGTGTCTGCAGGATGCAGAAAGATTTGGTTCCAAGAACAAACGTGGACACCTGAACTGCAACAAGAATGTGACTGCATAGAAATTGAGGTTATTAGGGGGTGCGTGCTCCGGCATAGATTTTATCCTGCGAAAATAAGCCTGCGCTATTTTAGTCCCTGTTATTGGCATGGACTAAGAGATGTTAAAGTACCCATGAAGCGTTTTGGCAGGTACTAGGTTGATGAGATTTGAAGTATTGATAAAAGCCTTTGTTAGCTGCATTATGATATGCAGTTTACAAAGGCTTTTTGCTATTTCATTGGAGTATTCCAATATAATTTACTTTTTCGGGAATAATAAATTCACACTAATTTTATGAGGGGGGACAAAAGATGCGCAAAGTTTTATCAATCGTTTTAGCTACGGTAATTGCACTTGGGAACATAGGCCTTGCTAACGTGCAGCCAGTATTAGGAGTTGAGATCGAGACTGAAGCTACGAGTGCTATTTTGATGGATGCGGTTTCTGGGCGGATTCTGTATGAAAAAGAGTCGCATAAGGAATTAGCACCGGCAAGTGTTACTAAAATTATGACCTTATTGGTAGCTGCAGATGCATTAGCTTCAGAAAAGGTTAAGTTGACAGACGTTGTTACAGCGAGTGAAAATGCATGTAAACTTGGAGGTTCTCAAATCTACCTTGAACCAGGAGAAACATTTACCTTAGAGCAGATGTTAATTGCCATAGCCGTTGGGTCAGCCAATGATGGCTGTGTCGCAGTAGCTGAACATATTAATGGGACACATGAGGCTTTTGTAGAGGAAATGAATCGCAAGGCTCAAGAATTAGGATTAAAAAATACACACTTCGCTAATGCTTATGGACTGCCTGCAGAGGGTCACTATACAAGCGCATACGATTTGGCAATGATTTCTAAAGAAGCTCTCAATTACCCCCTTATTCGTAAGTTGACAAGTATTAAAGAATATGACTTGAGAGAGGGTAAATTTAAGCTTTGGAATACTAACAAGTTATTATGGTGGTACCCTGGAGCTGATGGTCTAAAAACAGGTTGGACTAATGAGGCCAAGTATTGCTTAGCTTCAACCGTTGAGAGAAATGGATTAAGGTTGATTTGTGTTGTAATGGGTGTACCCCAAGTTAGGGGGCATTTTGCCGAATCCATGAAAATCTACAACTATGGTTTTGCGAAATATGAATTTAAACAGTTTGCTCCAGCTTCAGAGAAACAGGGAGTTGTTAAGGTTAGTAAAGGAGTAGAAAATGAGATAACCGCTATCACCGAGAAATCTTTAGGGGCGACAGTGGAAAAAGGAAAAGATAAAAACTTCTGGGTCGAGACAAAGCTTAACCCAGAAATCGGTGCACCTATTGATAAGGGCCAAAAGTTAGGGGAAGTTCTTCTTTATCAAAATGATCAGTTGCAAGCGAGCGTAAATCTAATTGCTGATCATCCCGTTGCTAGAGCTGGGTTGGTTGATCAGTTGGCACGCACAATGAAAGGCGTCTTCGGTTTTTAGCAACAGGAGGCTCTTAGCTAGCCATGGCCGGCGGTCCCTTTTCGCCGTCCATGGCTACAGCTAGTTGCTAATCTGAATTTAAGTCTGAGTGATCATTAATTTGAGATAATTCGCGGATTCTAAGGAGCGCAGCACGTTCGATTCGTGAAATCTGGACTTGTGAGAGATTAAGCAGACTTGCAATTTGACTCTGAGTCTTATCTTCGAAAAAGCGCATCAGCAGGACGCGCTTTTCTCTTTCAGGTAGCTTGTCCAAGACTTCATTAAGGGCAATTTTTTCGAACCAGCTTGGCTCAAGGCCCTTTTCTTCAGAGAGTTGATCGAGTACGTAGATGGGATCAGAGTCATCTTGATAAAGTGTATCGTAGATGGAGGTAGGACTTTGGATAGCTTCAAGTGCAGCGACGATTTCATCCCGATCAACACCGATGCTATTGGCGATTTCCCCGATAGTTGCCTCTCTACCTAAAGTGGCTGATAGTTCATCACGTGCACGATTCACTTTATACACGAGTTCCTTATAGGATCGAGGAACTTTCACTGGATGATCATCTCGTAGAAAACGCCGTATTTCTCCGATAATCATTGGTACGGCATAGGTTGAGAACTTGACACCATAAGTAAAGTCAAATTTGTCGATGGCCTTAATCAGTCCGATAGTGCCAATCTGAAAGAGGTCCTCCATCTCATAGCCTCGATGAGCAAAACGTTGAACTAAATTGAAAATAAGTTTCAAGTTACAATTGATTAGACGTTCTCGGGCATTAGTATCACCATCTTTAGCAGCATGAAGGTATTCCATCATCTCTTTATCTGAGAGCAAAGGAAAGTGGGGGAGATTCATTTCTGATAATCGTTGAATCATAATATGCGCCCCCCCTAATGAGAGGAGATGGGTGTTTGCTTGAAGTGCTTCTTCATGGTCACGGTTGTTCCTACTTCAAGTTCAGATTCTACTTGAAGCTCGTCCATGAAAGATTGCATGAAGACAAAGCCTAGGCCCATTCGCTCAGGATCCGTACTGAAAGCAGGTTGCATTGCTTGCTCAACATTAGAGATGCCGCATCCTTCATCCTTTACTACAATTATGAGGGTGTCGTTAGCGATCTCCAGATTGAGGTAGACAATGTTATTAGGGATACTCCGGTATCCGTGGATGATAGCATTAGAAACTGCTTCGGAAACAGCGACTTTAAGCTCTTCGATGTCATTTAGCGAAAGATCTAGTTGCCCTCCAATAGAAGCAATGAGTAAACGGGCGATACCCACATTTTCAGCGATACTGGAAAACGTGAGGGTTATTTGGTTAGATTTCATTTTAAGCTCCCCTTCCTTCCTCATAGGCATGTGCTTCGTCTATATAGAAGCTAATAATTTTAGGTAAACCAGACAATTCCATAATCTTATAAATGTGAGGGGGTACATTAGTGATTTTAAGCTTTCCTCCTAAAGGAAGTAGTTTCTTGTACCTGCCTAGGATAACACCCAGTCCAGAACTATCGACAAACCGAACATCTTGAAGATTAAGGATGACTGTGCGAATTCCTCGTTTATCAATCTCACTATCTATGGCTTGTCGAAGAGTAGAGGCTGTGTGCATGTCCAGTTCGCCGTCTATGCGTAGAAGTAGGGTCAGGCGTTCTATTTTTTTTTCAAGGTTCAAGACCATTCCCCCTAATTTTAACAGTATATATTATTTCGCTTATAACCCATAATTTTCCTGCTAGGATTTTAAGAATTCCTTGTAAGGCTATGTCGAAATTAGAAACTTTATTAAAGAGTTGAATGATAAGTATAATTTATCATACTATGCCAGATAATAGAAATTAACTGGCAAAAAGGAGGAATTGGGATGACTGACCAAAATCTGCGTAAGCCCTCATTATCTGTAACCCCGGAAAAATATCAAACATTAACTAAGCAGTATACACCCAAACCAACAATCATTAAAAATGTAGTGCTAGCTTTTATCGTTGGCGGGATTATTTGTTCGATTGGGCAGATTTTCATCAATTTATATAGCACATTTGGCTTGGCACGCGTAGAAGCTTCGACTGCGGCGACCGCAACGATGATTTTCTTAGGAGCCTTATTAACAGGCTTGGGGGTTTATGATAAGATCGGAAAATTTGGAGGTGCAGGGTCAATTGTCCCAGTAACGGGGTTTGCTAATTCTATAGTTGCACCTGCTATGGAATTTAGGCGCGAAGGGTATGTAATGGGTGTTGGTGCAAAATTGTTTACAGTGGCTGGACCGGTACTAGTATACGGTATCGCTACCTCGATTGTCGTGGGTTTTGCTTATTTCCTTTTACACTAGTTAAGGTAGACGTTGGACGGTTAGTAACTAAACTTACTAGCATAGCAAAACTCCAACTTATGAATGGGGATGGGTTAAAAATGAACTTAAAACGAATAGGAAACCAAACAGTGGTATTTGCTCACCCGCCAGTTATCTTATCGTCCTATTCCGTGGTGGGTCCCAAAGAAGGTCAAGGCCCTCTAGGAAAAACCTTTGGCAAGGTTTGGAAAGATGGACTGCATGGGGAAAAATCCTGGGAGGTTGCCGAGAGCAAAATGCTTCAAGAGGCGATGCAGGGGGCATTGGATCAAGCATCTGTCCCAAAGGAGCAAATTGATTTTATGCTAGCGGGAGATTTGCTAAATCAAATCATCTCTGCAAATTTTGCAGCGCGTCAAATGGCGTTACCTTTTATCGGATTATATGGGGCTTGTTCTACTATGGCTCTAAGTCTAGCTGTAGGAAGTATGTTAATTGATGGTGGATTTGCCGAAAAAATCCTAGTGGGCGTGTCCAGCCATCATGATACAGCTGAGCGGCAATATCGGTTACCGACTGAACAGGGTTCGCAAAGGGCTATGAGTGCACAGTGGACAGTGACAGGAGCAGGAAGTGTACTTCTCAGCAACAGTGGGGTTGGGCCTAAAGTTACCTCTGCAACGATTGGGAAGGTAATAGACTATGCTGTAAAGGATGTTAATAATATGGGTGCTGCCATGGCCCCTGCGGTAGCTGATACGATTCTAAATCACTTTGAAGATATACAACTCCAACCAGTTGACTATAACTTAATTGTTTCAGGGGATTTAGGAGGAGTCGGGCTAGGATTGGCCTGTGAGCTCTTAAAGCAAAGTGGCATGGATATGGGGACGAGCTTCACAGATTGTGGGGTTATGATTTATGATGAGAGCCAAGATACCCACGCAGGAGCGAGTGGGTGTGGCTGTTCCGCTGTGGTTTTCGCGGGAGATATCATGCAGAGGATTAAAGCCGGGGAGTTAAAAAAAGTCATGCTGGTCGGTAGTGGTGCCCTTCATAGTCCAACGACCGCATTACAAGGTGAATCCATTCCGGGTATTGGGCATGCAGTAGTTATCGAGGGATGAGAGAAAGGATCGCTAGAGTATGTTTGATATGATTATTCCGGCCTTTATTGTCGGAGGAACAATTTGTGTGATAGGACAGCTCCTTATGGACTTAACAAAGCCCACATTTACACCTGCTCATGTATTAGTTTCTTTCGTGTCTGGCGGAGCAATTCTTGGGGCGTTAGGAATATATGAACCCTTGGTGAAATTCGGAGGGGCTGGCGCTTCGATTCCCTTATCTGGTTTTGGTTATTCCTTAGCTAAGGGGGCCATGGAGGCGGTTGAAAAGAGGGGGATTCTAGGAGCCTTTTCTGGAGGGGTTGAAGCAACAGCGGTAGGGATTGCAGCGGCTGTTTTTTTTGGATATTTGATGTCAGTTGCATTTAAACCAAAAGGATAGCAGCGATGCTGTTCGTTAATTCGAGGTTCATCGTTCTATTTTCGAACCACGAACTACGAACTTCGAACCACGATTAGGGGGGGACATAGTATGGACAATAATTCAAGCGAGAAGAATATTCCCGTAAGTAAGAATTATCAAGAAAATGTTGATTATTTAAATCGGGAATTGGGAGTACCTGATAGCTTTGATATCGTGCTCCGAGAAATGTCAATTGGTGGTAAAAGAGTCGCTATCTATTCTGTTAATGGAATGGTGAACTCGCTGGTTACGAGTTATATATTAGATGCTTTAATCGACTTAGAACGCTCCGACCTAATTGTAAATGCTTTAGAAAAATTAGTTAAGGGACGTATTGTTAATTTACAAGTCTCTGAAGCACAAACCATGGATAAAATAATCTATTTTGTTTTATCTGGTCCCATGGCAATTTTTGTCGAAGGACAGGATAAAGCAATTATTGTGGATGCGCGGTCTTATCCTGCACGTACCCCTCAGGAGCCAGATATTGAGCGAGTGACTCGTGGAAGTCGTGACGGATTTACAGAAACGCTTGTTATGAATACAGCATTAGTTCGTCGGCGTTTACGAGATCCAAAACTGCGTATGAAGTTAGTTCAGGTGGGTGGTCGGTCAAAGACTGACGTTTGCATAGCTTACATTGAAGATATTACCAACTTAGATATGGTAAAAAAGATTCAAAAAGACATCCAGGCAATTAAAATTGACGGGATTCCTATGGCTGAAAAAAGTGTCGAAGAGTTCATTCTAGGAAGTAAATTCTGGAATCCTTATCCTCGTGTCCGTTATACTGAACGTCCAGATGTAGCGGCTATTCATTTACTTGAGGGGTATGTTGTCATCATCGTTGATACTTCTCCATCTGTTATGATTGCACCGTCGACCTTCTGGAGTCATGTTCAGCATGCGGAGGAATATCGGCAGGAACCAATTGTAGGTGCCTATCTGCGTTGGATACGATTTACAGGGATTTTTGCAGCACTCTTTCTTCTGCCGCTTTGGTTAGGTGCGGCTCTGAATCCGCAATTACTGCCGGAATCGATTCGGTTTATCGGTGTTACGGAACCTGCCAAGGTCTCCTTACTTATTCAAGTAGTATTAGCTGAAGTTGGTGTGGATCTGTTGCGGTTAGGTACTATTCATACTCCAGGTCCTCTAGGAACGGCTTTAGGTCTGATCGCTGCGTTTATGCTCGGGGATATCGCGGTGAAAGTGGGATTATTTACCCCGGAGGTAGTCATGTATATTGCTATTGTTTCGGTGGGGACGTTTGCAACGCCCAGCTATGAATTAGGTTTAGCCAACCGTTTATCGCGGTTGTTCCTCATCATTATGACAGGACTCTTTAATTTTATTGGGTTTTGGATCGGGGCAGCAGCGGTATTCTTCCTTTTATGGCGGACAAAATCGTTTGGTGTGCCTTACCTTTGGCCGCTCCTGCCTTTTGATGCCAAGGCCATGAAGGGAATTCTAGTACGTTCGCCAGTTCCAATTAAAAATCAACGCCCAAGTATTTTAAAAACACAAGACCAAGATCGTCAGCCGCAGGGTAGCGGCAAGTGAACTTGTCCAGCTAAAGCAGGACATCGAGACTTCGGTGGGGGACTCTACCCCCACTGAAGCAGAAAGTAGAACTCCCACTTATAGAAGTGGGATAATTAAACTAAACCTGAAAGGATGTCAGTATCGTGAGAATTGGGTTTCCCCGTGCTCTTTACTATTTTGACTACTTTCCTTTTTGGGCAGGTTTTTTTCATCGCTTAGATATTGAGGTGGTAACATCGCCGCCCACCCATCGACAAATCATGGATCAGGGCTTAAAGAAAGCTAGTGACGAAACATGTTTACCGCTTAAACTTCTAGCAGGGCATATTCAGGCTTTAAAGGATGTAGATTGGATTTTTCTTCCTCGTATTGTTAGTGTTGAAGCAGATACTTACACATGCCCGAAATTTCTAGGTATTCCAGAAAGTGTGCTTTCGGCAGTACCACTAGGAATGTCAGTTCTAACCGTAACACTAAACTGGCGAAAGGGTAAACGTCAGGTGTTAAAGGACTTAGAGGCTTTAGGGATGCAACTGGGCAAAGCCAAGGCTGATATTCGCAAGGCTTTTAGCCAAGGCTTAGATTGGCAGAAAAGTTATCAGGACTCTATGGGAGCAGGGTGGAATTTTGAAGAGTCCATTCGTGAGATCGAACGAGCTACAAAGGACTTAAAGAAAATACCGTTGACGGTATTAAAAAGTAGTTCTACGTTTCCTATTGTTGATTCAAATACGGATCGTCTAAGAATCGCTTTAGTTGGACATTCTTATCTAACGCATGAATCTTATGCTAACTTAAACCTTCTCAGAAAGCTCCGTGAGAAAGTCGACGTGGAATTAGTCCAAAGCGTTAATCAAGAAGAAGTTGAGATTCACTTGTCCGGATTACGGAAAAAGCTGTTTTGGAGTCACTCTAAGCAAATCTTTGGTGCCAGTGATAAGTTTGCTACGGATCAAAGGGTCGACGGAATTATTTATCTTACATGCTTTGGTTGTGGTACGGACTCAATGGTACAAGAACTAGTATCACGGAAAGCTAGGGAACAACATAAGCCCTATATGATGGTCACCCTAGACGAACACAGTGGAGAGGCAGGACTTGTAACGCGACTTGAAGCCTTTTTGGATATGGTCGAAAGGAGGAGAGTCCATGAAGGTTACATTTCCACATATGGGGAATGCTTGGATCGTGATTCAAACACTCTTTGAAGCCCTCAATGTTGAGGTGGTAGTCCCGCCTTTTAACAGTAAACGGACTTTAAATTTGGGAACAAAATTATCACCGGAATCTGCCTGTTTGCCTTTAAAATTAAATCTTGGAAATTATTTAGAAGCCGTCAACAAAGGGGCAGATACGATTGTCATCACCGGCGGAATTGGTCCTTGCCGGTTTGGCTATTATGGTGAAGTAGAACGACAAATCCTTCGGGATGCTGGGTATGACTACGAAGTAGTCACGCTGGAGCCACCTGATGGCAGTTTACTAGGGTTGGCCAAACGTATTCGCTATTTAGCTGGAACGAAGAATTCCTGGGCAATGATTCTGAAGGCTATGCGATTCGCCTATTTGAAAAGTGTAGCTTTAGATCGAGTTGAAGATTTGATCCATGCAGCTCGACCAAGGCTCCCAGAACCCTTACTTACTGAGAAAATATATGAAGAAGCCAAAGGGCGGCTTGCTCAGAGTATGACAGAAAAAGGGATTCAAGATACAGTCCGTTGGGTACAAGAGAGCATTCGCGAACGTCAAGAGTTACTTGAGGAAGGGATTAGCAAACCCTTACGTATAGGGATTATTGGTGAGATTTATACAATCCTTGATCCCTTTAGTTCAGTGGGTATAGAGGAAGAACTTGGACGTTTAGGAGTGGAAGTTAATCGTTCTATTTATCTTTCAGGGTGGGTCGGAAGTCATATCTTTCAAGGAATTGCTCCGGGGTATCGATCGATCAGATCCTATCCTAGACATGCCAAACCTTTTTTACCACATTTTGTAGGGGGACACGGTCTGGAAACAGTTGGCGCTGCCGTGAAATTTGCACGGGAAGGATATGATGGACTTATCCAAGTCTTTCCCTTATCTTGTATGCCTGAAATTGTGGCTGCAAGTGTGTTACCGAAGGTTCAAGAAACTTATGAGATACCGATTATGACGCTTATTGTAGATGAGCACACTGGTCATGCTGGGATACAAACCCGCTTGGAAGCGTATGTCGACCTCCTAGAAAGACCACGCCTTCTACGAGAAAGCATTAAAACAAGAGAAGGAGTGTTAGGTGTTGGTGGATGATAAATACTTTCTAGGTGTTGATGTTGGGTCGGTAAGTACAAATATGGTCTTGCTGGGACCGGACAATACTGTGAAAGAAGCACTTTATCTAAGAACACAAGGACGTCCAATGCAAATTATCCAAGAGGGGATTAAACTTCTACGATCTAAAATAGGGAATTCTGCAGAAATTATGGGAGTGGGAGCTACGGGGAGTGCTCGTCAGCTTGCAGCGACATTATTAGGAGCAGATGTCGTAAAAAATGAGATCACAGCGCATGCGGTTGCAGCTTCACGAGTAAATCCTCAAGTACAAACGATCCTTGAAATTGGCGGACAGGATTCGAAAATTATTATTCTCCGAGATGGGGTCGTTTCTGATTTTGCCATGAATACAGTTTGTGCGGCAGGTACAGGTTCATTTCTTGATCAACAGGCCTCAAGATTAGGAATTAAAATTGAAGAGTTTGGTCCTTTGGCCCTTGAAGCTAAAAATCCAGTGCGAATTGCTGGAAGGTGCTCAGTTTTTGCAGAATCTGATATGATTCACAAACAGCAGTTAGGGCACTCACTATCAGATATTTTGGCAGGGCTTTGTCAAGCCATGGTGCGGAACTATTTAAACAATGTGGGAAAAAACAAAGAAATAAGGGGTCCTGTTTTTTTTCAAGGAGGCGTGGCAGCGAACCCCGGAATATGTAAAGCCTTTGAAGAAGAGCTAGGCCAACCAATCATTGTACCTGAAAATTTTGATGTCATGGGTGCATTAGGGGCGGCCTACTTGGCCCAGGAAAAAGTGAGATCACGCCCAGGTACCCGGACTCAGTTTCGTGGCTTAAACTTAGGTGAGACTCATTTTCAGGCTAAAAGCTTTGATTGTACAGGGTGTGCAAACCGATGTGAAGTTGTAGAGATCACACAAGATGAAAAGAGTTTGGCTAGATGGGGCGATCGGTGCGGCAAGTGGTCGGTTGCAGGAGGTGCTAGTACTAGCACTAGTATATTAGAAAAAAAAGAAGAACAAAGAGGAGCTTAAACACAAGGAAATAGCAAGTAAGCAAGTTGGGGAGGGTTCTCTTGAATGGTGGACCGTCCCCCCAACCAGTTCTTAACTGTACATCTAGTTAATAAACTGGGAAAGCAGGTTGTTATTATATCAAAATTTACTATAGCGTCACAGACTATGAAGGATCTAATTATAAGGGATTTAGTTTCAATTTAATTCAACTTGACACTGAGAGGGTCATTGTTCTGTGCATCTTGGATGGCAACAGAGGACCTCCTTCTGTTGCTGTTTTTGTTTTGCTAAAAACATCATTGAGTAAGAAAGAGGAGGAAAAAGCGTGAGGCTGCACGGAACACAAGTCGTAAATGAATATGGTCATTTGGAAATAGGAGGATGCGATACAGTAGAACTGGCCAGACAATTTGGAACCCCTTTATACATCATGGATGAAGCCCATATTCGTGACATTTGTAGGCAATATCATAGTTCCTTTGTTAAAGATATGGAAAATACTGAGGTTATTTATGCATCTAAAGCATTTTTAACCTTGGCTATGTGTAAAATTATTCAAGACGAAGGGTTGGGGTTGGATGTTGTCTCAGGGGGAGAACTCTATACAGCACTTCAAGCGAATTTCCCCCCTGCACATATTTATTTTCACGGCAATAATAAATCACGTGAAGAATTGTCGATGGCAATCAATGCTGGGGTTGGGCGAATTGTCGTTGATAATTTTTACGAGATAAGCGTATTAAATGAACTAGCCAAAGAGAAGAATCAACATGTTGATATTCTTCTCCGTATAACCCCAGGAATTGAAGCACATACACATGAATATATTCAGACTGGTCAGATTGATTCTAAATTTGGTTTTACCCTCTCTAACGGGACTGCAGACCGGGCACTTGATTTAGCGTTTTCTTACCCTAATCTCGTAGTTAAAGGGCTTCATGCTCATATCGGGTCGCAGATCTTTGAATTAGATTCCTTCCGACATGAAGTTCGGATTATGATCAAATATATGACAGATATCCATGTACGGACAAGTTGCCTTCTGCAGGAATTGAATCTTGGAGGAGGATTTGGAATATACTATGCTTCTGGAGATGAACCAGCTAAAATCTCAGATTATGCCAAAACGGTTAAGGATGCTTTAGAGGAAGCCTGTCAGAGTCAGAATTTCCCACACCCTAAAATTATTATTGAGCCTGGTCGATCAATTGTGGGAACGGCAGGAATAACCCTTTATACAATTGGTTCGATTAAAGAAATTCCAGGGATTCGTAAATATGTCGCTGTAGATGGAGGAATGGTAGATAACCCCCGGCCTTCTCTTTATCAAGCACGTTACGAGTCGGTTCTAGCCAATCGTTCAAATGAAGAAGCAACTGAGTCTGTTTCTATTACAGGAAAATGTTGTGAGTCTGGAGATATGTTGATTTGGGATATTAATTTACCTAAGGTTAACTCAGGCGACCTATTGGCAGTTACATCTACAGGTGCCTATAATTATTCCATGTCTTCCAATTACAATCGGCTTACACGGCCGGGGGTGGTTTTAGTGAAGGATGGTCACGCAGATATAATCGTAAAACGCGAAACCCATTCAGACTTACTGCGTAATGATGTGTTGCCTGAACGGTTAAAGTATGTCCAAATGGCCAGTCCATAGTTTATTACAAATAGAAGGACGTATACGCGTTAATTGATGCGTATACGTCCTTTTTTATATTAGTCTGCCCCCATGCCGCTAGGAGGCCACTATTATATTCGAACCACTGCCCTGGATTTTTGTGGACGAACAATCATAAGGTCGAGAGCAACTAATACAAGAGTAGCGATCAGAACAATGGTTAGACCGTTAGAGGAAGCTGTTGGCGCATAAGAAAAAGTAGGCAAAGAATATGATGAGAGCGGGATCGACGAAGGGACAGGGTATACAGGATATCTAGGCAAATAATTAGGATAGGAATGAGGCAAATAGGGCAAAGGAGATTGAGCAATGTATGAGGATTGACGTGTATAGAGGGTAGGAGTGGAGGGATAGACATTGTTCACTGACGAAGTAACTCGATGAGTGGGATAATAGGTAGGGGTTGGACGAATGGTATTCTGATGGAAGAGGCAAGGATTTCGCATAACAGGTCTATAGACAGGAGAGTATCCATGATTCAATGCTAGTCTCCCCCCTTTCTTTAAAATATCAGGCTTAAGGTAAGGATAAACAATTTATGTCTAGGAGAGGCTTTTTGTTGGTATTATATGTATATTTATCTTGCAATGCTACATTTTTAAAAAGAATAAACCAATCTGTAGGAAGGCAAAAATTGGGCTCATATAAAATGTTTTTTTTATGTCTTTTTGTTTTTATCTAGAATATTTCCGAGGAGATTGTTTGATGCTAAGGAAAAGAGTTTTAGAATGGAGTGGACTCTGATGCAGGAAAAAAAGAATATTATCAAAACGCTTTTCCGGGTCATTGGGGCCTACAATAAACCTATGCTTCTCGGATTATTTCTAGGAATTAGTTTAGTGATAGGGAATCTCTTAGTAAATGAAGTAATTATCGGGAAAGGAAATACCTCCATTCCTCAAGCGAAGATGGAGATAGTATCCAGCCAGCTTGAAAGTGATACCTCACGGATCGATGAACAAATTATTACGGAAACTGTTGCGACAGAAGATAAGCAGGGGACTGAAGTTACTAATAAAGTAAATGATTCAAATGATTTAATTGAAACTAGTGATGTAATTGGATCTAATGATTCTGATCAAGCTCCGGCAGTTAACAGGTCGAATGATTTAAATGAAGAGACAATCTCTACCATTAATAAAAAGCACTTCACGGTGCTTTTAGTTGGCGTGGATCAAAGACCAGACGAAAAATCCTTTAGTAACACAGATACTCTTTTAGTAGCCAGTATTAATACCGTAAATGGTAAGGTCTCTCTTCTTTCTATTCCAAGAGACACTCAAGTCACTATTCCTGGCTACGGAAAAGAAAAAATTAATGCTGCAGCGCGCCTAGGAAAAGGACTTAAAACTACTCAAACCTTAGTTGAGGAAATAATAGGTCAGCCTATTGATGGCTATGTTTTAACAAATTTCAAAGGTTTTAAGACAATTATCGATACTCTAGGGGGAATAACTCTTACAGTTGAAAAAGATATGTATTACGCTACTGGGGACGTAGAAGATGGAATCATTAACCTCAAAAAAGGAATGCAACGCTTAAATGGGACACAGGCTTTGCAATATGCAAGGTTTCGTCAAGATGCCTTGGCAGATATATCAAGGACATCTCGGCAACAAGCTGTTCTTAAAGCTATGCAAAAGGAACTATTACAAGTTAAAACCTTACCAAAATTGCCTGGGCTTATTTCCCAGATGACTAAATCCATGGAAACAGATCTTTCGGTAGGTGAACTATGGTCACTGGCAAATATTCTGATTCGATTTAAAAATCCTGAGATTACATCCCAGACTTTACCAGGCAATTTTCTTATCGAAGATGATATTAGTTATTGGAAGGTTAATCCTCTGAAATCACATTCTGTGGTTAAACGGCTTATAGAAGAGGGAAAAACCACATCTGTATTTTTCCAGTAAGGTCCAGTAAGATCTTAGGTTGTAGTACAGTAATGCCCCTTGTTATTTCACTTAAACGGTTATATACTATATAAGATTAATTTAGTAGGTTAAATTTTTGGAGGGTGAACATTGGATAAGCTACTTGAGAAGTTGAAAGAATACTTACACATGGAAACGGAAATCCCTTTTGAGGAGTTTTCCGAATATTATCGTACCCTAATTGAGGAATTAAACCTGAAATTCAACGACCTTGATAATGACGCTCGCGTAAAGGCTCTTTATATTTGTTCAATTGTCCAGTCTAATGCGGATGTACGGACAAAAGAGAGTAAAGTTAATGCCAAGGCATTCAAAAAGATGAGTGCAAAATGCGCATTTTGGTCTGATGCAATCAAATTCAATTTAGGTAAAAGTGGAATGTCTCCTGAAGAGATTGAAAAAGCTACGGAAGAGATTAACGAGAACATTTAATTTTAACATAGATTTATATCTAGAATAATTGAAGAAGCATCAGCCTTTATGAGCTTGATGCTTCTTTTCTATAAATCATACAAGTTGCTGTGAATAGCCTAAAGATGGTATAATTTAAAAGTAATCATTAGTATAGGAGATTGAGGATGTAGATATGGATATCATTTTGGCTCATCGCCAAATCGATTTTGATGCGTTAGCATCCATGGTAGCTGCCCAAAAAATTTATCCAAACAGCGTTTTGATTATGGATGGGAAACCGAACGTCTATGTTCAAGACTTTTTGGCGTTATCAAGAGATCAATTAAGGTTTCGTAAAGCTCAAGATGTTAACTTGGAAGAGGTCTCACGGGTTATCTTGGTTGATACTCATGAACTTCGGCGGGCGGGATTTCTAGGAGAGAAGGTGGCTAGGCTTCCTGGGGTTGAGGTGGAGATCTATGACCATCATCCCTATGCAGGTAAGCTTAAACATGGCATGGTTATTGAACCTGTTGGGGCGTGTGCAACTCTCTTAGTTGAAAAGCTAGCAGGACTTGGATTACCCTTAAGTAGTTTTGAAGCGACGTTAATTGCCATAGGAATCTATGATGATACAGGGAGCTTATTGTTTGATAATACCACAGTACGTGATGTTCACGCTGTGGCTTATTTATTAGAACAAGGTGCGAATTTGGGAGTAATCGCCAAAAATTTGCGGCGTCCACTTGCAGAGGAACAGAAAGAACTCTTACAACAATTACTAGATCAAGGACAAACAGAATTCTTTGATGGATTACCAGTCTATATTTCTTATGCTAAAATTAAGGACTATGTTGGTGGTCTTGCTCTAATAGCTCATCGAGTAGGAGAACTTGAAGGTGCCGATACTTGGTTCCTGTTAGTAAAGATGGAGAACAGGGTGTATATAGTAGGCCGTTCACGAGGCAGAGGCTTACCCGTCAATGGATTAGTTCAGTTATTTGGCGGTGCTGGGCATGAGAGAGCTGCTTCTGCAACCATCAAAGATGCTGAACTCCCCGACATATTGAAGCAACTGCGTTTGGCTATTCAGAGTCGTGCTAAACGACCTCATCTTGTTCGAGATATGATGAGTTTCCCGGTAAAGACTGTCTCTCCTGAGACGCGGTTAGGTGAAGTGGAACAAATTTTGTTGCGTTACGGGCACACCGGAGTGCCAGTCACAGAGGACAAGAATTTAGTGGGCATTATTTCCAGACGCGATGTCGATAAAGCGATTAAACACGGTCTAAAACATGCACCAGTCAAGGGCTTTATGACGACAAAGGTGGCTACAGTGGAGGCCGATGTACCTTGGGATGAAGTTCATCGACTGATGGTTCAGCACGACATTGGACGTCTGCCCGTTGTGGAAGAGGGGAATCTCGTTGGCATCGTTTCCAGGTCAGACGTCTTACGTCTAGTTCACGGCGGGTCCGTTCCTATAGAAACACAACTAGCTCGAGAACGCAGTGCCGCCATGCGTCAGGACATCTTAGATTTGATTGAGCGTCTGCCTAAAGAAGTAAAAAATGTCCTTGAAGCGGTGAGAGATACAGCTTGGGAAGAAGGTTGTTCCGTTTATATTGTGGGAGGATTTGTCAGAGATTTATTGCTTTCCGTCCCCACTCAAGATTTAGATTTTGTAGTAGAAGGTAGCGGTGGTCAATTTGCCCAAGCATTGATGCGGCGTATACCGAATGGCAAGCTGACGCAGCATATAAAGTTTGGAACCGCCCAGATAGTTTTTCCTGACGGAAGTCATCTTGACATAGCCAGTACAAGATGGGAACATTACTCTTTTCCAGGAGCACTTCCCCAAGTAGAAGAATCCTGTCTGCGGGATGATTTGTTTCGACGGGATTTTACGATTAATTCGATGGCAATTTGTCTAAATACTGAGCGTTTCGGAGAACTTGTTGATTATTATGGCGGTAAGCAAGATTTGCAGCAAAAGAAGATCCGCTTTCTACATAATATTAGTTTTATTGATGACCCTACCCGAATGCTGCGGGCTATACGTTTTGCCGAGCGTTATCATTTTACTTTTGCTAAAGAAACTCTAGATGCGTTACATACTGCAATAGAGACGGGTGTCCTTTCTAAGCTTAGTGTGGAACGTTTTACGGAAGAAATTCTGCTCATCTTTAAAGAGGTAAATTACCTGGCGATGGGTCAGAGCTTAGTAAACAGCGGCTTGTTTAAAGCGTGGTTTGGCAAGGAACTTGCTTGGAATTTTGACTTAGATAATGCTGGGGATAGTACTGATTGGTCCCTGAACATGCGTTGGCTAATCTCTGTTTCTAAAATGGACTCTGCCGAAATTGGAACCGTGCTTGAACGAGTGATCTTGAATAAATCCCTTAGAGATGAAACAATCGCCTATATGCAATTGCGCGAATCTTTAAAGGAATCCCTAACCCTAAGCGAAATGGACCGTTTGTTAAACAAGGCCCCCAAGGAAGTTGTAATTGTTTTAGCTCGAGATGAACGGTTTAAGACGCGAATATCGGAATGTCTGGAGGCAGGTCAAAGAATCAACATGTCTCTTGATGGAAAGGCTCTCTTACAAATGGGAGTTAAGCAAGGTCCAGAAATCGGAGAAATTCTAGATCGAGTACGAATGGCTTGGCTCGAAGGCAGAATTAGTACCTCAGAAGAAGAGCAGGGAATTGCTCGTCAGTGGGTTAATACCCAACGTTAGAAGGAGGTAGGGATTTGTTCGATTTCAATTTATCAACTATTATCGCAAATATTCCTGCATTGATGATCGGGTTTGCCTTTCATGAGTTTGCTCATGCTTGGGTCGCCGATCGTTTAGGAGACCCGACACCGCGAAGTCAGGGGCGTTTAACTTTAAATCCTTTCGTGCACTTGGATCTTTTTGGAACTCTTATGGCGCTTTTATATCGATTTGGTTGGGCAAAACCTGTCATGACTAATCCTCACTATTATCGGGGAGATAAGAGACGCGGACAGATGTTAGTTTCTTTAGCGGGTTCGATCATGAATTTGATAGTGGCCTTTGTGGTAATGCTATTATGGTTTGTGACCATGCTTGGGGTTCAAGGTTCGGAGTGGAGTGGTATTATCTTTCTTGTGTTTCAGTCTACCGTTCTTATGAATCTTGGTTTAGGAGTTTTTAATCTTCTGCCGATTCCTCCGCTTGATGGGTTTGGCGTTCTTAGAGGGCTATTGCCTGATCGATTTGATCCCCAGTTACAGATGGTTGAACAATATGGGATGATTATTTTAATCGTATTACTCTTTACTGATATTCTCGGAAAAGTACTTTCTCCCGCTGTATTTGGGATTTTATACGCTTATCAGAAAATTATTTCACTGATATTAACCCCGTTTTTAGGGTGAAGGTGATAATAATATAAAAGTTTTTTTGTTGAGTGACCTAAGATAATAAAAGGGGTTGTTAATATGAAGGGAAGAATATTTAGTGGAATGCGTCCAACAGGGGCATTGCATATTGGGCACCTAAGTGTGATTCAGAACTGGGTGACTTTACAGGAGGATTATGATAGTTATTATTCGATCGTGGATTTGCATGCCTTGACAACAGGGTATGAAGACAGATTAGATTTTCCTACCTTAAGGAGGGAGATAGCTTTAGATTGGCTCAGTGTGGGAATTGATCCCCAAAAAAGTGCTATATTTTTACAATCCGAGGTCAAAGAGCACGCTGAACTTCATTTGCTATTTTCTATGTTTACACCCTTATCTTGGCTGGAACGTGTACCAACCTACAAGGATCAAATTCAACAATTAAGTCAACAGGGAAAAGAGCTTGGCACGTACGGATTCTTAGGGTATCCTCTCTTAATGGCTGCAGATATATTGGTTTATAAAGCTAATGTCGTGCCGGTTGGGGAAGATCAGATCCCGCATGTCGAGCTTTGTCGGGAAATTGCTCGACGTTTTAATCATCTCTATGGAACAGTCTTTCCTGAACCAAAAGATCTTGTAGGCAAAGTACCTCTCTTGCCTGGGGTTGACGGGCGGAAGATGAGTAAGAGTTATCATAACGCCATATCCCTAACTGCTTCCTCTGAGGAGATTAAAACGAGGGTTCAACAAATGGTAACAGATCCTGCACGGTTGCGTAAAGATGACCCCGGACACCCTGAAGTTTGCGTTGTGCATAAATTTCATCAAATCTACACTCCGGAAGTTGCTGAGGTGGAAGGACAATGTCGCGCTGGTAAAGTCGGCTGTGTCGCGTGTAAACGGCATCTTGCAGAGAATTTAGAGAAGTTAATAAATCCGTTTAGGGAAAGACGTGCTTATTGGGAAGAACCTGGTCGAGTGGAAAAGGCTTTAGAAGAAGGTGCCCAACGTGCGCGGGTAACTACCTCAGAAACGATGAAAGAAGTTCGCTGCGTCATGGGGCTGTAATGGAACGTGAAAACACTAGTCCTCAGGTTGAACTTCCTGTCTATCAGGGCCCACTTGATTTGTTGTTAACTCTTATTCAACAAGAAAAAGTGGATATATATGATATCCCTATTGCACGAGTTGCTGACCAGTTTGTAGAAGTTGTACGCCAGATGGAATCTATGGACATGGAAGTTACCACAGAATTTCTGGTTCTTGCAGCTCAGTTACTCTATATTAAATCAAGAGAGCTTTTGCCAAAACCCCCAAAAAGTGAGCAAAGTCCAGTTGATGAGGAAGATTTGCGACATGAACTAGTTGAACGCTTACTTGCTTATCGGGCATTTAAGCAAGCGGCTAAAGTACTTGAGAGCTTAGAAACTTCCTCAGGACGATCCTATTATCGGGAAATTAATGTCGAAGGGTTATTAACAGATGTCAAACCAGAAGATCCCCTTAAGGGGATCGCCTTTGATGATCTATGGCAAGCGTTTTGTAGAGTAATTGAACGTGCAGAAAAAGGGGAAGAAATCCAATATGTTGAACCGGACGAAATTGCGATTGACATGATGCTTGCAGACGTTTTGCGTCGTGTTTTGCTTCATCCAAAAGGGCTGCGTTTTAACCAGCTCATGAGAATAGGAACGCGCATGGAAATAATCGTTTCTTTCCTGGCGTTGTTAGAACTTTTGAAATCTGGAAAGGTGCGCGCTGAACAAGCAACAATACTTAGCGAAATTATGTTATATCCAACCAACAAAGCGTGGGAATTCACGGAAGAGGAGTAGATAGAATTGCTGTTTAGGGAACCGGAAACGGCTGCCTTAGAAGCCTTGCTATTTGTTGCCAAGGACCCTCTAACACCAGAACTGCTTGGAGAGATTCTAGAGTTGGATCTGGCAATGATCAAAGAGCTTCTTTATGAGCTTCGTACTCGGTACGCCGTAGACTCCTGCGGATTAACCCTTTTAGAGATTAATGGTGGCTATAAATTAGGTACTAAGCCTGAGGTCTCTCGTTATATAGAAACTTTGTATAAGCAACCTGCTCAGGCTCTCTCCAATGCTGCTCTTGAAGTGCTTTCGATCATTGCTTACAAACAACCAGTGACGAGAGGAGAAGTGGACTTCATCAGAGGAGTTCAATCTGATCGTGCCTTAGCGACGTTAGTGGAGAAAGGTCTTGTGAAAGACGTGGGTCGTAAGGATGGGCCAGGGCGACCCATTCTTTACGCTACGACAGAGCAGTTTCTCCTACATTTTGGCTTGCGTTCCTTAGAGGATATGCCTGACCTAGAAGTAGGATCGCTTAGTGATGACGAGGTGGCAAGTGCCCAAGAGTAGCCGATAAACTATAACTAAAACCCCGACTTAGGTTTGGATAAAAGCAATCCCCATTGAGTGCTCTCTAATGGAGATTGCTTTTGTTATGTAGACAGAGGCAATCGAATCTCTATTCAGTACTAAGGTTTATGGTTATTATGCATAGGCTGCGACTACAACTTCATCTTTAATGTCAGCAGACTGAAGTTGTAGCTTTTTGCCTATAGACCTCCTAAATAGTATCACTTATCTTCATTAAGGATTATACGAGAGGCAAGATAGGTTCCGGCCGCAACAATAATAACAACCAAAATTGTTTCATAGATTTCGAATATTGGTTTTGCTTTCCCAATCTTAATGATTTTTTGGTATAGTTCAGGGGCCTGTTTCTCAATGGCGCTTACTTTATCTTGAAGATTATCAAACCCTTTTGTAATCTCTCGGTATTTAGCGCATAATAGTTCATTTTTTTTTTGTATAATCCTATCAGTTGAGGTGGTACGAGTAATTGGCTGGGTTGAATGTGGAGTAGCAAAGATAAAACTTACTGAGTTTCCATTAATCATGAATTCATTATCTGAATATCCCGTTTTCCGTAGACCAGCAATAAAGGCGTCACGCATAAGTTCATTTTTTAAAGTTATATTAATATCCATTGTCAACTCTGAGGGTTCGGAGAATTCACCTAGCTTAAAACCAGTTAGCCACCAATGTTTCCCTTCTCGCGTAAATAGTATATTTCCATTCTTCCTTAAGATGAAGGACATTTGGAGGAGATCGGCATCGCTTGCACAATTGTAAAAGGTACCTGTAAAGAAGCCAGGCATCTTTAAATCTAGTGCTCCAGTATAAACTCCTATTTCGCCCCCGGTGACTAAGTCATACTGGCCTTTCCAAAAGCCGATCATCCATCGTTTACCATTGTATTCAAATTTTATAGGTTCACAATCTATAATCATTCCCAAAGGCGCTGCCGCTTCGTCAAATAGACGACAGTAGCCTATACTTCTTTGCCATGGATTCATGACAGAAAAGAAAATATCTTGAATTGAATCGTACGAGTAACCTGCAATTTCGATTACATTATCCAATTCAGAGTTATCCATCCCCTGTGATAAAATGCCGATCTTGTCATCGTTTCCTATGATCGGCAATTCGCCCTGAGTTTTTATTTGAACGGACATACATATCCCCCCTTAGTACATATTATTGGCTCAATGCATAGTATGGTGCATAAATTATCAAATTTTTCCACATAGTTAATGTTCTAAGTCATTCAAATCCGATAATTGAGCATGATATACTTTTAGATACACTTGTCTAGGCAGGAAGGATAACTAAAAACTACGTAGAATATCTCGCTTATACTATACTCAATGGTGAATGGAAGTTAGAGGTTTTAAGAGTGCTTTCCTCTTTACATGGCGTGGACTACCTAAGGAGAAATTCGAACGGTATCGAAAAAGGTATTCTCCTTATGGTTCTGTAGCGTCATTATATTTATGGGCACTTTCGGTATAATTTTTATTAGCATAACGTCTATTGTTAGAGAGTTCAAAAAGATGGGATGAGGAAAAGAGATATGAAAAAGTTTTTATGCGCGATTTGTTTATTCCTAACAATTTTTCTGATGTTAGGATTTAGTGAAGTAATTTCCGCAGAAAAGAATGGAGAAAAGATTACTTTACTTTTTACAAATGACTTACACGATCATTTTAGGCCATTCAATATCAATCAAAACGGGACAGTCAATGAATTCGGAGGATATGCGCGGTTGCAAACTGCTATTAATAAAGAAAAGAATCTAAATCCTGAGTTACTCTTGGTTGATGCGGGAGACTTTTCCATGGGTACACTTTTCCAGTCCATCTTTACGAGCGATGCACCTCAACTTAGGATAATGGGTCAGATGGGGTATGATGTGGTGACCCTGGGAAACCATGAGTTTGATTTTAGAGCTAAAGGTTTAGCAGACAGTTTAAAAGCCGCAAAAAAAAGTGGGGATAAACTACCCCAAATAGTAATATCGAATCTTTCGTATCCAAGTGACAAAGATGGCAAATTATCCGAGTCATTAAGCGATCTAAAGCAATCAGCTCTCAATTATGGCGTGAAAGACTACACGGTAATCGAACGAAGCGGTGTAAAAATTGGCCTTTTTGGTCTATTGGGTAAAGATGCTGCATCTAAAGCACCTATGTCTGAGGTTGAGTTCACTGACACTATAGAAAATGCAAAACGCGTAGTCAATATATTAAAAAAAGAAGAAAAGGTAGATCTGGTAATATGTCTCTCACATCTAGGTACCTGGACAGGTGAGTCTCATAAGCCTGATTCTGAAGATGAAATATTGGCCGAAAAAGTACCTGAAATCAATATTATTATTAGCGGTCACACTCATACAGAGCTTACGGATCCAATTGTAGTTGGTAATACTATTATAGGTTCGACAGGAGAATATGGTAAGAACCTAGGAGTTATCAATATTCTGCAAGACTCAAAGCAGGATTGGAAACTAGAGAACTATACCCTTAAGCAAATTGATAGGAATGTAAGACCCGATTTAATGGTATCCGAGACTATCGAACATTTTCAAAAGATTGTGCAAGAAAAATACCTGAATAATTTTGGAATGAAGTTTGACGAGGTTCTGGCAAAATCACCGTTTAATTTTGTATCAACTTCAGAAATAGGACGTCAACATGTAGAAGATTCATTAGGAAACCTTATAAGCGATGCGTTCATATATGCCATCAAACAAGCTGAAGGTTCAAATTATGAGCCGATCGATGTAGCTATTGTGCCTTCTGGAACAATTCGGTCCTCTTATGTAAAAGGAGATATTACGGTTGCAGATGCTTTTTCCGTTAGCTCTTTGGGCGTAGGAAAAGATGGTGTTTCAGGTTATCCTTTGATCTCGGTTTATCTGACTGGAAAGGAACTTAAAACGGCTTGTGAGGTTGATGCATCTATTGCGCCTATCATGGATGATGCACAGCTCTATATGTCTGGCTTGAATTTTTCTTTTAATCCAAATCGCCTAATTTTTAATAAAGTTACAGAAACAACCTTGCAAAAACCTGATGGTACTGTAGAAGAAATTGACGACCAAAAACTATATCGTATAGTGGTTGGTTTATACTCGGCCCAGATGTTATCAGTTGTGGGTGACAAATCCTTAGGACTATTATCGATAGTACCAAAAACAAAAGAGGGAACGCCCATTACTGACTTTGAAGCACAAATAATAACCGATAAAGTCAATGGACGGAATAATGAAATCAAAGAGTGGTTAGCAGTCGCGGAATATCTTAAGTCATTTGATAAAGTGAACGAAGTTTCGCAGATTCCTCAATATTATAATGAGACCCACGGAAGGAAAGTAGTTGATAGTAATCACAATCTCCTTGCCTTATTTAGTAATCCAAACAGTATTGCTCTAATTGTCTATGCGCTTGTTATTTTTGTTATCGTCGTTATAGCAACCATAATAAAGTTACTAATAAGTCGTTTTAAGCGCAGAAAAGAAGTGTTACAAAGGTTTTAAGCTGCGATTTTTTGTTCACTGCATATTTGTTCATTAAATAGGGAATCTTACCTAATTAGGGTCAGTCACTAGGATGATGTATGGAGTACGGAGGGGTTTAGGTGCGGGTTTTAGCGTTATTGCTCGCTATGGTTATTCTACTGTTAATCAGCTTTGTTCTTAAGATACAAGTGGATTTTCGATATCGCCGTATCGAAGAAGAAGATCATATTGATATTGATTTTCGGGCTTTTAAAGGATTATGGCGGGCAAACTATCAAATTCCAACCCTTCAATTAGAGTGGGAAAAAGGACCACAGGTCGAATTCGAACAGGTTGCACAAGCAAAAGGAGAAATTCGTAAGACGAAGACTACTGCGCGTGTTCGTTATATTCGGAGGGGCTGGTTGAGCCGGCTGTGGCTGAATATTCCCTTGCTAATGAAGCACTTAAATCGAATTAAGAGACAGTTTTATCGAGGAATTCATTGTAAGTCTATTAATTGGCGAGTAGAAATCGGCTATAAAGATGCATGCCATACTGCGATAGCGGCAGGATCTTTTTGGACTATGTTTGGGTTTGCCTTCTCGTACCTTTACAGACAAGTGACGATGGAAGTAGAGTCTCCAGAAATCGTGGTAGTTCCTCAATTTAAAAAAGAAGGTTTCCTTTGTGACATTCAATGCATATTCCATCTAAGAATAGGCCATATTATTTTCGTAGGACTGAGATTATTACGAACGTTTAAACGGGGTATAAGGGGGAAGGCAATGCATGGGGAATCATCCGATTGAATCTTTAATGAAAACAGCTATGGAAAGTATTCAACAAATCGTTGACGTTAATACGATAGTTGGCGACCCAGTAGAAAGCCCAGACGGTTCGGTGATTATTCCAATTTCTAAGGTCTCTTGTGGCTTTGCAGCAGGCGGCAGTGAATTTGCTCCACCTGATGACAAAGAGGGTGGGAATTCTGGAGGAGGCACGCCTGGTCAAGGACCATCTCTACCGTTTGGCGGTGGTGCTGGGGCTGGAGTATCTGTGCAGCCAGTAGGCTTTTTGGTTGTCGGCAACGGGAATATTCGACTTCTTCCAGTCGATAGTAATGTTGTAGTTGACCGTTTGATTGATACTGTTCCAGATCTATTAGAGAGAATTACAGGTATGTTTCAAAAGAAAAAGAGAACTACAGACGAGATTATTATTGCCCGCGACTAAACAGGTCGCAATTTGAGAATATGGTCAAGCAGAAAGAACGAGATTTCTCGTTCTTTTTTGTTTGTCCCTTTCATACATTTTAGGCAGGGGGTGGGAAATGGTTAATCTCATCTGGCTTTTAATGTTGGCGATCGGAATAATCGTCTCTGCGTTTAATGGTCACATTGAAAATGTCACAACTTCTGCCATGAAAGCTGCAGAACTTGGAGTGGAGGTTGCAATTGAACTAATCGGAGTGATGAGTTTATGGTTAGGTCTTATGCGCTTGGCAGAAGAAGCTGGTTTAGTTAAAGGGATTGCGCGTATTTTTGGGCCAGCAATTCGGCGCCTGTTTCCATCTCTTAGACCAGATAGTCCAGCCTTGGGTGCTATCATTATGAATTTAAGCGCAAATATTCTAGGGTTAGGTAATGCAGCAACTCCCTTTGGGCTTAAGGCCATGCAAGAGCTACAAAATGAAAACCCTACCCCTGATGTGGCAAGCCCTGCCATGATTACTTTTCTAGCACTAAATACTTCTTGTATTACACTAATTCCGGCAACGATTATCGGAGTGAGATTAAAAGCAAATTCAGCCAATCCTACCGAAATTATTGGGACTACTATAGTCGCGACGGGATGTGCTATGTTCGTAGCGATCTTCGTAGATTACTTAATACGTCGCAGGAGGAAGACATGAACGTAATTGCAGAGATTTCTCGTTGGGCAATTCCACTTCTCTTATTACTTGTTCCAGTGGTAGCCTACCTTCGAAAGGTACCAGTCTATGAATCGTTTGTTGAGGGAGCGGAGGAGGGTTTCAAGACAGGTGTACGGATCCTACCGTTCTTAATTGGGATGCTTGTCTCAATTAGAGTATTTGTAGACTCTGGTGCTCTTAATATACTGTCGTCTTGGCTACAGCCGCTCTTTACTCTTATTGGACTAGAGCCTGATTTTGCCGCCATTATCCCTTTAGCAATTATGCGTCCCCTAAGTGGCTCGGGTGCCTTAGGTGTAGCAACACAGTTAATTAATCAATATGGACCAGATTCCTATATCGGCCGTTTAGCATCAACTTTACAAGGGAGTACAGATACCACATTCTTTGTGCTAACAGTCTATTTTGGCTCGGTAGGAATCAAAAAGTATCGTTACGCTCTTAAATTAGGATTACTAGCTGATCTTATTGGATTGATTGTCTCGATTTGGATAGTTACTAAAGTGTTTTATTGATCTGTTCTTTGTACATACTAACAGTGAACTCGTTCAGCTAAAGCTGAACATCGGGACTTCGGTGGGGGACTCTACCCCCACCGAAGCAGAACATGGAACACCCACTTATAGAAGTGGGTGTCTCGAACGTGAACCGAAAAGGGGGCATTGTACTGTATGCTATATATTGTTTTACCCGCGTATAATGAGGACCAAGCACTTCCAGAATTACTTGCAGATATAGAACAAAATTGTGCAGCTATTCCTCACCAGATTGTTGTTGTCAATGATGGAAGTACAGATTGTACTAGCGATGTCATTCAGAATTATGCTCAAACACATGATAACGTACACGGAGTTAATCATGAGCAAAACCAAGGGTTAGGGGCAGCTATAAATAGCGGTTTTCAATACGTTCTAAATCATAAAAGTAATCTTCCCGACAATTTCACTCAAGAAAAAGAAGATTCTCCTGATATAGTTATCACGATGGATGCAGATAATACTCAACCTGCCGATTGTATTCCCGTACTGTATGATGAGATTTGTTCCGGCGCAGATCTTGTGATTGCTTCACGTTATGTTCAAGGCGGAGAACAGCATGGACTTTCTTGGGGTCGCAGGGGCCTATCTTGGGGAGCCGGAAGAGTTATGCAGTTTTTTGCCCCAATCAAAGGAGTTCGGGATTATTCATGTGGATATCGAGCTTATCGACTTAAATTACTGGCAGAGGGAACCCGACAATATGGACCGAATATAATTAAGAGTAAAAATTTTTCAGGAATGGTTGAACTATTGCTAAAAGTTGCGCCTTTCGCAGAGTGTGTCACGGAAGTTCCTTTAAAACTTCATTATGAACTCAAAAAGGGTGCTAGTAAAATGAGAATTGGAGCAACAATTTGGGGATATTTGCAGCTCATATATCAGTTGAAACGTAACAAATGGAGTACCGTGGAATGGGCCGAAGAATAAACCGTATACTCTTGGTAGTGATTTTGCTTATCGCCTTAGCGCTTCGTATGCGCGGAATTACGAATCCGTTGTTAGATGATCAGGCCTGGCGGCAGGCAGATACGGCAAGTATGGCAACTCATATGATGGGTCATTTAATGGATTTTCCAAGTGTTTTTATACCACAGCTTAATTACGATGGGGTGACACCCCAAAGTGTTGAATTGGAATTTCCCTTTTTGCCATATCTTTTGGCCTGGTCTTGGACCATCTTCGGTTGGGCAGATTTTTGGGGACGTTTGTGGTCGGTCGCCTTATCCTTGGTTACAGTAGCAGGGATTTATGATTTGGGGCGGAATATTTTTTCAGACCGCGTTGGGCTTTTTGCAGCTGCAATATATTCCCTAATGCCTCTGTCGATCTATTATGGACGAGTTGTTATGCCCGAGCCTATGGCCCAAGCATGGAGCATTTGGGCATTAGTAATGATCTGGAGATGGAGAAATACTCAAAAGGAGAGGGGGATTTGGAAAGTAGGCTTGGTGATGGCTGGGGCAATATTAGCTAAGCTTCCACAGCTTATGCTGTTTCCCGTTGCCCTCCTGTTGGGTTTCTGGCCGCTTAATGATCAACGAATAGGGCAGCTTATCCGTTACAGCATAATTGCACTTATTCCACCAATGATATATTATTTATGGGTACATTTTAGCGTTGCTTCTTCCAGTCAATTTGTATCAGGAATATTGACTGGACAAGTTGTTAATTCAACTAGTTTGGATTGGGAAATACTAAAAAATAATATTCAACATGGATTTACAGAGTTAGTCCTGTATCTATCCGGAGTAGGGATGCTTCGCATCCTCTTTTTTCGCTCGCAGGCGCGTATGGCCCTATTGACTTGGGGCGGGATTAGTATTTTATATATTTTGGTGGTTTGTGCCCGAATTCCTTTAGATTATTACTTAGTGCCTGTTTTACCTTTAGCCGCCTTATTATGTGCGTATGCCCTTGACGGGATAGCTTCTCTGCCAGGAACAGCGATTGGTATTGTCCTCTTGGTATTGATCAATAAGGGTTCATATACAGACTTGACCCCAAAGTATCAATGGAATCAGCAATACCTCAGTCAAGCGAAGTGGATTAAAGAGCATACTGCACCTTCAAGTATCTTAGTATTAAGCGATCCACCGCCGATGACGTTTTATTATGCGCAGAGGATTGGATTTCGTTTGAAAACAGTGGATGATGAAATTCCCTTCAAAGTTCTGCAGCAATTGCAGGGGAATTACCTTGTTCGACTTCCTCAAAGCATGCAGAGTGAACAATTCTGGAAAAAGGTCCAGAATTGTTATGCAGAGATTGGACCAGGTATTTTTGATATAAGAGAAACTAAGGTGAAAGTTCAAACTACTATTAAACGCTAGTTAGCGGGGATTAGAAAGGGAAAAATATGTCTCAAGATAAAGAGGATGGAGAACGTTTACAAAAAGTACTCGCTCAGGCTGGAGTGGCTTCACGACGACATGCGGAGCGACTTATTCTTGAAGGTCGAGTGACGGTAAATGGAGTTAAGATTGGTGTGTTAGGACATAAAGTCGGAATTGATGACCAAATTGAAGTTGACGGGAGTCTAGTCCAACGAGCTGAAAAATTGCACTATTATCTACTTAATAAACCTGTGAGTGTGATTACCAGTGTACATGACCCACAGGGGCGCCCCACTGTCATTGATTTAATGAAGGATGTACCAGTGCGTGTTTATCCAGTTGGAAGGTTGGATTATGATACATCAGGTGCATTACTGCTAACTAATGATGGAGAATTGGCCCATCGCTTGATGCATCCTTCGTATGGAGTAGAGAAGACATACCGTGTCTGGGTACAAGGACCAGTTGGCATTAATGCTCTTGAGAGTCTGCGACAAGGTGTTTTACTAGAAGATGGGAACACCGCACCTGCTAAAGTAGAGCGTGCGTGCGGTGTTCCCAAAAAAAGTAAAGAGAAGTCTAAATCGAATGGTTTGGAAATTCTAGAAGTGACCATTCATGAAGGGCGAAATCGCCAAGTTCGTCGGATGTTTGCAGCTGTCGGGTATCCAGTACTTAAGCTTGAACGGGTCTGTTTTGGTTCTCTCAGCCAGGGGACTATACTGCGTCCAGGTACTTACAGAGCCCTTACCAAAGAGGAAATTCAAGAATTGCGCTCCAAAGTAGGATTATGATTTAGGGTAAAGTGGATGATCAAGTTCCTTATTCCATTTCTCGATGTCTCTTCCGCCATAGGCACGTAGGGTATTAGCTACTGAATTGATTTTTTCGTGTTCTGTTTGGATTAGTACGAACCAATGCCCTGTGCGCACTTCATGTTCGTAATGACGTGCCCGTATTTCCGTAAGGCCATAGCTTAGAAGTACTTCGACTAGCCCACGACCATGAGGTTGATGCATGAGCTGACTGGCTAGAGGTCCGGCGACAACTACTTCCCCTAAATTAGGTACGAAGAACGGTGGAGCTTGAACTAGCCAAGTATGATATTTGTCGAAATTGCTTTCACTCGGATAATAGGCCAATTCGTTGGCAATTTCTTCACGATATTGACCTTGGTGGAGGTATTCACTTCGAACGACGACGGATACTTTACTATTCGCCAAGGATTCTCCTTGAATTTCTTCAATTGCCTCTTTGGTTTGCTGAGGACCTTTGAAAATAGCAACGGCTGTTTTTAGCATGTAATTTATCCTCCTTTTAAACGCGTATAATTTAAACCGTTGAAGTTTTCTTAGTATGTCCACAAATTCCAACCCTAAAGCAAGGCGTGCAGGAGAAAACCAAATCTATGGAGAATATTTAATGTTAAATTATAAGATAGAATGTATCAAGATGGGGAAACGGAGAGAACCAGTAATGAAGATTCGGATTGGGAATGAGCTCCTGACAGAACACATTCGCGTACGGATTCGAGTGGATTTTCGCGGTGAATCAAAGAGTGGGCGCTTTTTCTTTGGAGGAAAGAGTAAGGAGCTAATGGCTGAAACTATGCGAGAGCAACAAGTTGCCTTACTCCGCAATGTTCCACTTCAAGGAATTATTATCGAAGATGTTGATTTGAGTTTAGATGTTTATACTGTAGCTGAAGAGAATGGACGCCGTCACCATGAGGTTGCCTATGCGCCGATTATTTTAACCCTGCGTATTGAAAACATTGATGATTTGCTCCCTCTCTTGATTAAACCAGAGTTCCGTAAAATCGAATTTTTAAGCCCTGAAAACGTATCTCTACACCGTTTAGATATGGAGCGCTTACTCTTTCGATTAAGTCAATCATTTCAACAAGAGCTGAGATTACTTGAACAAAAATATTCACGCTAATTTTTTAATTAAGATCTAATACCCTTAAATCAAAGGAGCCAAAAGGCTAATAAAGGCCTTTTTGCTCCTTTCGATTTTGTAATCTGCATGCATGCAATAATTCAACTGATTTAATAAATATAAGGGGAAGGGGGTTGTAGTTAGACCTTCCTCTTATAATTTAAAGATAATTAGATTTATATATTGAAAGTTTATGATAATTGAATTAATATATGGTTAGTGGTCTGACAGTCAGACAAAATATAATTTTCACAATTTAGGGGGTAGATGGATGTTAGCTCGTGAAGTCTTACAAGAACTTATTCAAGTGCTGGGTGCGGAGAACGTTCTCACTGAGCAGGAAGACTTACTGACCTATGCTTATGACGCGACCGCCGCAATGAAACATCATAAGCCTGATGTTGTGGTTTCGCCCCTTACTACTGAACAAGTGGCAGATGTCGTAAAAATAGCTGCACGCCACAATATCCCGATCTATCCGCGTGGTTCTGGTACGAATCTAAGTGGAGGAACTATTCCCTCAAAAGGGGGTATTGTTCTTTCTATGCTTAATCTTAATAAAATCCTAGAAGTGGACCAGGATAACTTGACTGCAACTGTTCAGCCAGGGGTGATTATCCAGGCACTTAACGATGAAGTTCTAAAACTTGGATTGCTGTATCCACCAGATCCTGGAACAGTCACTACTGCTACGATGGGTGGCTCTCTTTCTGAGTGCTCAGGCGGATTGCGTGGTCTAAAATACGGAGTAACCAAACATTATATAATGGGTTTGCAAATAGTTTTAGCCAATGGCGAAGTCATCCGTTGGGGTGGAAAAACGGTTAAAAATGTTACAGGATACGATTTAGTGGCCCTCTTTACCGGAGCTGAAGGAACGTTAGGGATTGTTACGGAAATCATCGTAAAATTAATACCAACTCCCGAGGCTCGTAAGAGTATTATGGCCGTCTTCGATAATGTAGATAAGGCTGGAAAAGCTATTGCTTCAATAATTCGAAATAAGATTATCCCAGCAACCCTCGAAATTATGGATAATGTAACTATTCAAACCGTTGAACACTTTGTTCACGCTGGACTTCCGCTAGATGCTGAGGCCGTCCTCTTGATTGAAGTAGATGGGTATAAAGAAGTGGTTGAACGAGAAGCTGTTTTGGTCGAGCAAATATTAAAGGAAGAACAGGCTGCCGACGTAAAAATTGCCAAAGATGATAAAGAACGTGATCTTTTGTGGTTAGCTCGCCGGAGTGCACTTCCCGCTCTTGCTCAAAAAAGACCAACAACAGTACTTGAAGATGCTACGGTACCCAGAAGTAAAATTCCCGATATGCTTAAAGCAATTCGTAAAATCGCTGAAAAGCATAACCTTAACATCGCCACTTTTGGGCATGCTGGAGACGGAAACCTACACCCTACTATCTTAACGGATGAACGAGATCAAGATGAAATGAAGCGGGTTCACCTAGCTGTCGACGAAATCTTCCAAACAGCTATATCTTTGGGAGGAACTCTTTCTGGGGAACATGGGATAGGGATTGCCAAAATGAAATACCTAGATTGGGAGTTTGGAGATGCTGGTGTCGCTGCATTGCGGCGAATAAAAGAAGCCCTGGATCCCAACTATTTGTTGAACCCTGGGAAGATGGTAAGGAGGGACTGATCGTGTCCGTATATAATTCACTGGATTCGATTACCGAAGAACTCCATAAGTGTATGAAATGTGGAAACTGTATGGCGGTTTGTCCTATTTACAAGGAAACTCGCCAAGAGGTTGCTGTTGCGAGGGGAAAGATTAGCCTGGTGCAATACCTCCTTTCTGGAGAAACTGACATGACCCAAGGGCTGGCTGATCGTTTTTCCTTGTGTACAACCTGTATGGCTTGTAACAATAACTGCCCCTGTGGGGTTCGATTTGATAAAATAATCTTAGCTGCACGGGCAGAAGCCGTTCGAAAAAAAGGATTACACCCAGTCAAGAAGATTGCCTTTACTGCTCTCAAGATGCAGCGGATGTTTGATTTTGGAATGAAGACAGGAAGTGTCTTTCAAGGTGTAGCCTTAAAGCATGTACCCCATAAAAGTGATCGTATTGCTCGGATGCGTTTTGATATTGGTATAGGTACGGACAAAGTATTTCCAATGTTAGCTAGCAAAACGTTGCGATCTGAATTTCCTGAAGTTGTTAAGGTCAATAATCCGAAGCTTAGGGTAGCCTTCTTCACAGGATGTATGATAAATTACTTCTACACGGATATTGGTAAAGCTGTCGTTGAGGTTCTAAAAGAAAACGACATCGAAGTGGTTATTCCAAAGGGTCAGGGATGCTGTGGTATTCCAGCCTCGGTTAATGGGGATGTAGCTTCCGCTAGTGCTTTGGCCAAACGTAATTTAAGAGCATTTGAGAAGTTAGGTGCTGATGCATTAGTTGTTGCTTGTTCTTCTGGGGGGACGGCTTGGAAGCATGTCTTCAGTGAGTTGTTAGAGAATGAGCCAGAATTTAAAGTCTTGGCTGATAAATGGGCTGGTAAGTCATATGATATTTCCGAATTCCTGATTCACAAGGTTCCTTTTAAAAAGCAAGGTTTAGGACGAGTGGAGAGAAAAATAACTTATCATGATCCTTGTCATTTAAATCGTGGCCAAGGGGTTAATAAAGAACCGCGAGAAATATTAAAGAGTATTCCAGGTGTAACCGTGATTGAAATGAAAGAGCCTGGGCGTTGTTGCGGGATGGCTGGATCGTTTAGTCTCGTCCACCCGGATCTTTCTGTACAGATTTCGGATCGGAAAACAGCCGATATTGAATTAACACACACGGATACTGTGGCAACAGGTTGTCCGGCTTGCAGGTTACAGCTAAAAAGCGGGGTAGAAAATGCCGGAATCGAAGAAGAGGTCCTGCATACAATCCAAATCTTAGCGGAATCTTATAGAGCTGGTAAAAAGAACTAAATTTATTCTTAGAAACTGAGAACTCACGACCTTGATCGATGCAAAACATGGGGACACTTTATAATAATAAGTGTTCCCATTGTTTAATCTAGGAGTTAGCTATGGTACACTAAGAATGGTTATAAGTTTATACACATGTGCGAGGAGTGAAAAGGGTGATACTAAAACCCATTAGAACCCGAAAAATCTATGAACAGATTGTTGATCAGATCGGTCAACTCGTTGCTAAAGGACAACTAAAACCTGGTGACCGTTTGCCTTCCGAGCGGGAATTAGTTGAACGTTTTCAGGTAAGTCGTGCATCTATACGGGAAGCGATCAGTGCCCTTGAGATGATGGGGCTAATAGAAGTACGTTCTGGCGAAGGGACTTATATAAGGCAGGTAAATATAGAATCAGTAGTGACCCCTCTAGCTTGGATGCTTTTCATCGAAAAGGATACGGATCTAGAACTTTATGAGGCACGTAAGATTCTTGAAGTACAGGCTGCGGGTTTAGCAGCTGAGAGAGCGGAAGAAGATGAGATTATTGAAATGTTTGAAGCTCTTGAAATCATGCGTAGAGATCTCGAATCGCATCAATTGGGTGAAGATGCTGATCATCACTTTCATTACGCAATCGCCAGAGCGTCGCATAACAAGATCCTGTTTCGTCTCATGAACACACTCTCCGATACTATGCGAAAGGCTTTAAAAAGCAGTCGTAGTAGGCTTTACGAACATGAAGAGACCCCGGAAAAATTATATAATGAACATCATCTCATATATGAGGCTATTAAAAATCACAATGTGGAGAAAGCCCAAAAGCTTATGTTGGAGCATTTAGTTGGGGTTGAGAGAGTCATCTTGCGAAGCATTTAATTTTAAACAATAAATAAAAAGAGGCGGAAACACAAAAAGTTTCCTGCCTCTTTAGTACTTCTCGCCATCCTTGCTAAAGGCGATGGTCAAGTTTTCTTTATGCAGAAAGTGAATGTTAAGAATGAGGGAGAGATTGAAAGGTAATCCTATTAATTAAGGAAGGAAATTTGAGATAGAAGGCGAATAGTCATGGGCAAGAAGTAATTAATAGCGAGGATATAATTATGACGTGTCAGATGGTGTACCACAACGGGAATTGTCTAAATACTAAAAGACCATATGCCCGTTCGTGTAAATTATGTATAGAGAGTTGTCCACATCAAGCCATCTCAGAATATCGAGAGTTAGATACTAAACTATGTACAGAATGTGGAGTATGTATGGCTGTATGTCCGAGTGGTGGCTTTGTGGATCATTCAATGGATAAGCTCCATAATTATCTTTTAGGGTCAGAGAAAATCGTATTAAATTGCCCAAAAGCAGTCCCACGTGGTTTTGAGATTTCGTGTTTAGGAATGCTAGATCGAGACAGTTGGATGACTTTGATGCTAATGGCTAAGGAAAAAACTGCAACGATTTTTACGGGAGTTTGTTCAGAATGTGAGGATCGACAGGCATGTGCTTCTAGTGTTGAAACCTTTAAAAAAGTTCATGCAGACTGGCCGGAGCACCCTGCCATCCATATTAAAGTTCGACCCGATTATGGGTTTGCTGTGGAGCCGGAGCTTACTGAAGCCGTCGGACCCAAGACTGTTGCCCAAAAGGGTTCTAAATTGGGTTGGCGCCAGAAAAGTCGGGAAAAAATCGAGGAATGGTTGCCAAGCATGGCCGCGGATGAGTCATATCAAATTCCAAAAACACGTCAGTGGTTCATCGAAGCCTTCGAGGCTTCGTCCGAAGAAAAGATTCCTTTTCATGCGTTAGCTGTGGTTGCTGATTCATGTACTAACTGTGGAGTTTGTGCAGCTATTTGTCCACAAGGTGCCTTGCAAAAGCGGGAAGAAAGGAAGTCAGACTCTGGTACAGAAGATCAGACAAAAGAGGAGCAGATTACATCGATGCGGCTCATTTTTGAACCTCAGAAGTGTGTTCAGTGCCACCGTTGTGTGGAAACTTGTCGATCACAAGCATTGACATTTAGTTTTAAGCCGTTGTCCCATCGGTTAATAACTGGTAAAATACTAGTCCATGAAGGCTGTCCCAAGTATTGTAACCGATGTGGCAAACGTATTTTTGATAAGGGAGAATTATGTTTGGTCTGTGCCACTAGTGATCCTGATGCTAGAGGACTCTTCTCCATTTAGCTCTTTTCATAGTATTTAAAACAGCTTAAAAGACTCAAAGCAGTTAAGCATGGTGCCCACCGCACCCACAGTGGGCGCTATGCTCGTGCGATTTCTTCTTAGGTTCACGTAAAATTTGATCGGTTAAATGGGACACATGAGAAATAGGTTGTTGTTGAACTTCCTTAGCTAAGCTTATAATTTCTTGGATTTCTGCTTTAGTTAGGCCCACATTTATTCCCTCGGTAATAGCAAGACGGAGTGCGGCTAATGCATTACAAGCGACTGCAGCAGAAATTTGTGCCAAAATCGTAGTACGTTGGTCAAGACTCATGAGATATTCCTCCCAAATTTTTAGTTTTTGCATGGATAGCTTATTCTCAATCTTAGCATAGATTAGTTTCAGGGGCAAAAATACAAGCAGATACTTAGATACCTTCCATGAACTCCTTACGTGTTTGCTTGTCGGATTACATAACGATGGACTTATGAAAGCAACTTAGGAGCTTTAGTCAGTAAAAGAAAGGAATTAATAATGAAAGAGTATCAAGTTATTGTGGTAGGTGGTGGGGCGGCAGGCATGATGGCCGCCGGGCAAGCGGCAAAGGGAGGTGCCAAGGTCCTTTTACTTGAAAAGAAGGAACGCCTAGGTCGGAAAATTGCAATTTCAGGTAAAGGACGCTGTAATTTAACCAATGTTGAGAATGTTTCCGATTTTATTGGCCATTATCCTGGAAATGGACGCTTTTTACATGGCATTTTGCGAGATTTTGATAATGTGACTTTGCGAGAATTTTTTGCCAGTTATGGCGTTGAGACAAAAGTAGAACGAGGAGGAAGGGTTTTTCCTGTTTCCGATGATGCGGAAAGAATAGTTGAAGCATTAACTAGTTTTCTAAAGAATATGGGAGTAACAGTTAAAGCTGGAATTACTGTAGAAGAGGTTTTGGTTGAGGATGGACGTGTTGTAGGGGTACGAGGGAATGGACAACGGTTTCTTGCCCCTCAGGTGGTGATTTGTACTGGCGGATCCTCCTATCCAGCGACTGGGTCGAACGGGGATGGGTTCAGATTTGCTCGAAAACTTGGCCACACTGTAATCACTCCTCGACCAGCGTTAGTCCCTCTTAAAACAGCTGAAGACTGGGTTAAGGAGCTACAAGGACTTGCCCTGCGAAATGTTGAGGGGTCATTATGGATTGGGGGTAAGAAACAGGCTGCGGAATTTGGGGAAATGCTATTTACTCATTTTGGAGTATCAGGCCCAATTATTTTGACGTTGAGTCGCCAAGCGGGAGATGCTCTTCGTGAAGGAAAACAAGTGGAGCTTAAGATTAATCTTAAGCCCGCACTTTCGGCAGAACAGTTGGATAATCGTATTCAACGAGATTTTCAAAAATATAGTAATAAGCAGTGTAAGAATGCCCTAGATGATCTTTTACCACAAAGCTTAATTCCAGTTTTAATCCGTCTTAGTGGGATAAATCCCGAAGGGGTAGTTCATCAAATCAGCCGTGAAGAACGTAAGTCCTTGGTTAAATTGTTACAAGGTTTACCCCTCACGATCACAGGCACCCTCTCCCTAGAGACCGCGATTGTAACGGCAGGGGGAATTAGTGTAAAAGAAATTAACCCAAAAAACATGGCTTCAAAATGTATTAAAGGGCTTTATTGGGCTGGTGAGGTTGTGGATGTTGACGGCATAACAGGTGGATATAACCTTCAAGCAGCTTTTGCCATGGGCTACAGAGCAGGTCAGGCTGCAGGGAATGTTATCGGTAGCTGGTCTGATTAATAAGCTTTCTGCATAGACTCTTTTCGAGGTGATGTACGTGCGTCGAAGAGGAAGTTTGTTAGAGTGGTTGTGGAACACAGTTCAGCGAGGAGAACGTCGGATTATCAGGGTTATGGTTTTGGCATCGGTTTTACTTTTATTTATGCAGTTAAGTGCTATAAGGGATCCACTTGATTTCTATATGTCAGTATCGGCCAAGGTGGAAGCGCCTCCCCTAGAATTACCTGGGCTCGCCAATTCTGAGTTAGAACAATCGGTGAAGACTTGGCAGATAACTCTTAAAGCGACACCGGCTGCTCCAATTCGCGTGGTTCAAAATGGGACAGTAATCGCTAATTTGGCGAAGGGAGAACAACAAATTGCGGTTCAATCTGGCCAAATCCAACTAGACGGGATAGGCATTCCTCAGACTATTAGGGTTCAGGTCATTAAAAAAGATACTCAATTACTTGAACCTCGACAAAACCAGATTATGATATTGCAAGGGAATATTCAGAACTTGATAGTAAAACCGTAGTATTGCAAAGCTCTCATTGTAGTACTATAATTATTGGTAATTATTGTTTTGTTATTCTCATGTACATAATGAGAAAAGGAGGGTAGTATGGTAGGATGGTATAGGGTTGAATATCCAAGATGTTTGGGATAATCTTATAAGTTTTATAATCGCATAATTGAAGAATGGTGGGATGGTTTTTAAAAAAATCAAAGACACTGAAAGGTGTCTTTTTCTACCATTTATATTGCAAATAAGTTTTTAGGGGGAGGAAGAGCGCTTAGATGACACAGAGTAAAAAAATTGCACTTGCTGCGTTAAAGATGGCTATGACTGAAAGCCGAGAAGAAGAGATCCATTTAAAAGAATCCTATCTCAGAAATGGTGTGAAGACTGCCGCAGTCGATTATGGTGGCGAGTACATCGCTTCGGTTCGTAAGATTGTAGAACGTGCTATTGTAGCAGCTAAACGCGAAGGGGCAATTAAAGAAACTCATGGGGATGAAGGTGCAGTAGCTGGTGCAACTCGTGAAGCCTTAAGTCAAATAATGAATAAAGCCATGGGTTTGAATATTGGTGGGAAAATTGGAATTGCTCGTCAGAATGATCATTTAAGTGTTGCAGTATTTTTTGGCATCGGACTCTTACATTTAGATGAGGTGGCTGTTGGATTGGGACATCGCGTCGCTCCCAAGGAATAAGGGGGGGGTTAGAACATGGTGCGAGGAATAAGAGGTGCGACAACTGTCGATCGCAATGATGCTGTGGAGATTCAGGAAGCAACTCAAGAACTCCTACAAATGATTCTAGATGAAAATTCACTTTGCATAGAAGACTTGGTCAGTGCCATTTTTACGGTTACTCCAGATTTGAACGCTGATTTTCCTGCTTCAAGCGCACGAGCAATGGGCTGGCAGTTAGTACCACTCCTTTGTTCGATAGAAATCCCAGTGCCCAATTCACTTCCATTTTGCATTCGTGTACTGTTACACGTTAATACTATCCGTGGCCAAAGTGAAATCCGACACATCTTTTTGCGCAATGCGGTAATACTACGTCAAGATTTGGTAGATGCTGATAGTTAAACAACCTTGATTAAGCTTTAATAAGGAAGAAGGGGAGCGCGGTGAATCTAATCGCTCGACGAAAGGATGAACAACAAGAAACCACTACGGTTCGAGTGGGAGATGTAATCATCGGGGGCCCTCAGTTGGTCGTTATTGCTGGTCCGTGTGCTATTGAAAGCTATGAGCAGTTATTGAGCACAGCCTTGGAAGTTCAACGTCTAGGAGCCACGATGCTGAGAGGAGGAGCCTATAAACCAAGGACTTCCCCTTATTCTTTTCGTGGTAAAGGGGAAACTGGCTTAGAAATGTTATCCCAAATTAAGGAGCTAACGGGACTTCCGGTGGTGACGGAAGTCATGGATGCACGTGACATAGAGCAAGTTGCGAAAGTTGCCAATATGTTTCAGATTGGATCTCGCAATATGCAAAATTATACGTTGCTAACTGAAGTTGGGAAAACTAAGCATCCAGTTTTACTAAAACGTGGTTTAGCTTCAACCTTAGAAGAATGGATTTATGCTGCAGAGTATATCATGGCAGAAGGAAACGATCAGGTAGTTTTATGTGAACGTGGGATTAGGACATTCGAGACGTATACCCGTAACACGGTAGATATCTCAGCAATTCCTGCCTTGAAAGAATTAACTCATCTGCCTGTGTTTTTAGATCCAAGCCATGGTACGGGAAAATGGTCATTAGTAAGTCCGGTAGCATTATCAGGGATCGCGGCGGGTGCCGATGGCTTAATGATTGAAGTTCATCCTCAACCAGAACTTGCTTTAAGCGATGGAGATCAATCATTAAATTTTGAACGTTTTGCTGAACTAATGGAAAAAGTAGGGCCAGTGGCCAAAGCTGTAGGACGAGAGTTGATTTAACAGTTTACAGTTCAAACATTTCAAGGTCATTTTAGACATACAGATTGTCGTTATAATACTCTTTTCTATGTGGTGAATAATTTATTGTGGTGTTTCTTATTAACTCCTTCTAAAGTGATAACCGTGCAGCCTTTGCAGCACGGTTATCACTTTTAGCAAAATTTTGAGGTCAAGACAATCATAATGGTAAAAGGATAAAATAGGTTTCAAATCAACTGTGATTTTATGTATTGGAGGGGTTGTGAGAATAGCCCTTTTTGTGGTAAGATAGTCTAAATTTCAAATTTGGACTTCACAATGTGTCGGCAAGCTTTGTTTGGCAAAGCTTAAGGTAGAATGGTAACTGGAGTTTCCAGAGGGGTCTTCGTACAATGGACTTGTTAATAATAGGTAGGATAGTAGGATGGGCGCGATTAGGAATTAAGGCACCCTCTATTAAGGGTGCTTTTTTGTACTATCAGAAAGTATAAACTTACGTTATATACTTTCTAAGCATAAGGGCAACTAAGGCTGCCGCCGCGCCTGCGGCTTGGCGCCAGCCAAGTTTTCTTTATATATCATATAGACTCAAGCCACTATTGTAAGCGTGCAACTTAGCTCAGAGAGCTAATTCAATGCATAATAATGTAGAGTAGGTAAAAAGTAGGAAATGTAGGATGGTAGAAAGGGGTCGGAGAAATGATTGTTGTATTGAAAATGGGTTCGACGGTTGAGCAGATTGAAGAGGTTTCCACACGGTTAACGGAAGAGGGATTCAAAGTTCATCTTTCCCAAGGGGTTGAAAGAACAATTATGGGGGCCATTGGGGACCGCACACGACTTGAAGCACTTGATTTAGAAGCACTACCTTTCGTAGATAAAGTTGTACCCATTCTGGCGCCGTACAAACTGGTTAGTCGAGAGTTCCACCCGGCAGATAGTATTATTCGCATAGGTGACCAGGAAATTGGTGGTAGCAGAGTTCATGTTATGGCTGGGCCTTGTGCAGTTGAAAGTAGAGATCAGATCCTAGAAACGGCACAAGCTGTGCGTGAAGCAGGTGCGACCTTCTTGCGAGGAGGTGCCTTCAAACCCCGTACCTCTCCTTATTCCTTTCAAGGGTTAGAAGAAGAAGGATTGCGTTATTTGGCAGAAGCTCGAGAGAAAACTGGTCTTTTGGTGATTACTGAAGTTATTGATGCACGAGATGTTTCATTGGTTGCCGAATATGCCGATGTTCTTCAAATCGGCGCCCGAAACATGCAGAACTTTATTCTTCTCAAAGAAGTAGCCAAGTGTGGGAAACCTGTTCTTCTTAAGAGAGGTCCCTCTGCGACATTAGAAGAATGGATGATGGCAGCGGAATACATCATGGATGGCGGGAATTACCAAGTCATGTTCTGCGAGCGGGGAATTCGAACTTTTGAGAGTTATACTCGAAATACGCTTGATTTAAGTATGGTTCCTGCTTTGCATGCCCTATCTCATTTACCGGTCATTATTGACCCCAGTCACGGGACTGGAAAATGGCATTTGGTCCATCCTATGGCTAAAGCGGCTCTTGCTGCTGGAGCAGATGGCTTGATTGTTGAAGTTCACCATCATCCAGAAAAGGCCGTTTCAGATGGAAAACAGTCCTTAACTCCTGAAAGGTTTAAAGTTATGATGGCTGATCTGGCAAAGCTTACTTCCGCATTAGATCGTGAGTTGGGGGAAGTGAGTAAGCGTGTGGGATGAAGGATTGATACGCTCGGATTATGAGGGGATTTTGACACCAGGATGGTTAGGCCTTCGAATCCCGAGGGCTTGCATCCTTGGATTAGGACTTATTGGCGGATCTTGGGCAGGAGCTTTGCACCAGGCGGGTTGGGCAGTTAGTGCGGTCGACTCGGACAAGGACAGTATCGATGAAGCTGTGAGGCGAGGTTGGCTGCAGATAGGGTGGACATCTATGCCGAAATTTTTAGACGTGGATTTAATCGTTCTAGCACTTCCTATTCAAGTTTTGGCGATGGGTCTTGACCAATTGATGGGAAAGATTCCCCAGGGAACAGTTGTAACTGATGTAGGAAGCTTAAAGACGGAGATTTGCAACAAGATGTATAATATTCAAGCTGGTATTAATAAATTCCATTTTGTAGGAGGCCACCCTATGACGGGCTCGGAACAATCTGGTTTTGGTGTTGCTGATCCTAACCTTTTTCGGGGGTATCCTTATGTCTTAACACCTGCTGAGGATTGCCCTAAGCAGGTGGTTCAAAAACTAGTGGAAACTGTGCAGGGGTTTGGAGCTAATGTTGTGTTTCGAGAGCCTGTAGATCATGATGTAGAAGTGGCAATGGTTAGTCATATCCCTCATTTGTTAGCAGTAACTTTAACTTTAGCTACTCAGGATGCTTCCAAAGAGGGAGAATCGCTCTTTGCATTAGCTGGACGGAGTTTCCGAGATTTGACACGAATTGCCGACAGTTCTCCTGAAATGTGGAAGGAAATTATGGTAAGGAATTCTGATGCAATTCTCGGGGGGCTTACCCTGTGGGAACAAAGGATCAAGGAATTAAGGGAGTTCCTCCAGCAGGGGGATAGAGAAAATATTGCTGAAGCATTTAGAAAAGCCCATGCAGCGCGACAGAAAAATATAAACTAGTTGATAGCGAGTTAAATTATAGTAACGGTTACAACGCAAATTTCTGTAATCAATAACTTGGGAGGCAATATCTATGGGAGGCGTGTTTATAAAGTCAATCAAACAATTGAGAGGAGAAATCAGAGTTCCTGGCGATAAGTCGATTTCTCATAGGGCCGCACTCTTTGGTGGGATGGCCCATGGGGAAACACATGTATCAAATTTTCTACTGGGCCAGGACTGTTTAAGTACGCTTCGATGTTTAAAACAACTAGGAGTCTCTTGGGAGAGACAGGGGACAGAGGTTTGGATTCGTGGCGAGGGCATGGAAGCGTGGCAAGAACCAAAAGACGTTCTTGACGCAGGTAATTCAGGGACGACTTTTAGACTGATGCTTGGAGCATTGGCCGGAAGTCCTTTTGCCGTTACAATGAGCGGAGACGAGTCTCTTCGCTCACGACCTATGCGTCGTGTCACAGATTATCTCAAACTAATGGGTGCTCAGATTATAGGGCGCATGGAAGGTAACTTGGCTCCCCTAACGATGATGGGCGGTCAGTTACAGGGGCAAAACTTTCGAACCACTGTCCCTTCAGCTCAAATCAAATCTGCTATCATCTTAGCAGGGTTAAGAGCGCTCGGTGAAACGAGTGTCGAAGAACCTGCTCTCTCCAGAGATCATACTGAGCGAATGCTAAGGGGGTTCGGAGTCGAAGTACAGAGTGATCAGACTGTGGTAAGAGTTCACGGCGGTGGACGTTTAAACGGTCAAGCAGTTTCCGTACCGGGTGATATTTCGTCGGCTGCCTTCTTTCTCGTTTTAGGAAGTTTGGTTGAACGAGGTGAGATCATCTTATCGGATGTGGGTGTGAACCCAACTCGCACAGGAATTTTAGATGTACTAAAAGAAATGGGTGCGGATATTGAATTGCTTGATGCCTCAGAAATCTGTGGAGAGCCTAGAGCAACGTTGCGAGTTCGCCCTGCAAAACTTAAAGGGATTGAAATCGCAGGGAACATGATACCACGATTGATTGATGAAATCCCTATTTTGGCTGTAGCAGCGAGTCTAGCCGAAGGGGAAACTGTTATTCGAGATGCCGCAGAACTAAGAGTGAAGGAAACTGATAGGATCAGGACAGTAGTTCAGGGATTAAACTCCCTGGGAGCTAAAGTTGAGGAACTTCCTGATGGGTTGCGCATTCAAGGTCAGACTACGTTGTATGGTGGACAAGCCAGTAGTTTCGGAGATCATCGGTTGGCCATGGCCTGGGCAATTGCAGGTATGCTATCTCAGCAAGGGGTTAGTGTGGAAGACATGGCTGCTGCGGATGTCTCGTACCCTGATTTTTTAACCGTGATTAAGAAAGTAGCTGGATGATTAAATGTCTAACACAAAAGAAAAAAAATATAGTCAAAATATTGACAAGGGTTTTTTTTACGGTTTGAGTCAATCATTGACAATTGTAATTGGTTATACTCCAGTAGCTATAACTTTTGGAATCCTAGCGACTCAGTTCGGCTTAACCTTTTGGGAAGCCGGGCTGATGTCTTTCTTTGTCTACGCAGGTGCCTCGCAATTTATTGCCATTGAAATGATCCATCAAGGTGCTACCCCTTTGATGATTGGTGTTACCACCCTAATTATAAATATTCGACATTTTCTCATGAGCTTATCAATTGTTCCTTTTTTCCCAGAAAGAACACTTCCTTGGTCTATGGGTTTGGCCCAAGGGCTCACGGACGAATCGTTTGTGCTCAATACAAAGGTTTTGAAAGATATAGAGGGGGAAGAAAACCGTCGTCGAGTGATGTTAGGGATCAACTCAGGGGCTTTCGCCACTTGGGTCATTTTTACAATCTTAGGTGGCCTAATAGGGAAATGGTTGCCTGTTCAGTTCTCTGGTTTTCAATTTGCTCTCTTAGCTTTATTCATAATATTGACGACGTCGACTCTGTCTAAGAAAAATTGCATGACGTATCTCTTGGCAGCAGTAATGGCTGTCGTTTTCAAACTGCTCATCCCTGGAAAAATCTATCTAATTATTAGTGTGGCCCTTGCCGCAGGTATTGGTGCATGGTGGCATGGGAGAAAAATGCCTCATCGGATCGAGTCAAACCAAAAGATACAATAGGTTCCAATTAGTGAAGGGAAGGTAGTCATGTCACTCCAATTGCTTGAAACGGTTTTATTAATGACTTTAGTCACCTATGGTTCGCGTGTGTTGCCTTTTCTTTTGTTCAAAGGGAATAATGTTCAGGGTTTTGCACGGGATTTTATTGAACTTGTCCCAGTTGCCCTATTGGCAGCCTTAGTTGTTCCGGAGTTGATAATACCAAGCGGAACGATCATTCTACTAAACAATCCCTTTTTATGGTCAGGGCTCTTAACGTTTCTTTTTTCCAGATTTGTACCAAATCTCTTTATAGGAATTATTTTTGGTATGACTGTGTTCTGGGGGCTGGACAAATTACTTGTTTAATTTAATATGATGACAGCCAAAGGGTTAGGATACATCGCGATAAATGGGTTCCCTAACCTTTTTGAGTTTTCTGATCCACCGTTTAAGACACCTTTAACAGTTGTAGAACGAGTTTACCGTCCAGGTAGAGGGAAATTGTAAGAAATCTAAATTAGTTTTTCAGCAATAAAATATAATTCTTCAGCCATATTATTAATTTGTGTTAATGAGGTAGCGATTTGTTCAGAAGCAGCTGCCTGTTCATCAGAAATAGCAGAAATACCATTTATTTCCTTTGTTAAATTTCTAACTGTCTCTTGAATTTCCTTTAAGGAAGAGGATATTTCTGCAACAGAGATATTAGTACTACTAGCCAATTTTCTTATCTCCTCTGCAACCACAGCAAATCCTAGACCGTTCTTGCCAGCACGAGCAGCTTCAATAGCAGCATTTAAGCCTAAAATGTTTGTTTGGTTAGCAACACTTTTGATCATAGAAACTATTTTATCCGTTTTACTGATGCCTGTCATTATATGAGTAGATTCAGACGAAAGGGCCCGAGAGATATTTGCTAAATTTAGTGAGAAAGAAGCTTGGCTCTGCGATCCTGCCGACAGCTCCTGGACACTTGTCAATAAACTACTTACTGCGGTTTGAGTTTTTTCTTGGTTTGCTATACTACTTCCTGTTACGAGTGAACCAATAACTTTTCCGTTTTCATCAATAATAGGTACCCCTACTCCTATATAAGGAATACCAAAAACTTCTGCTCCCACTCGATTACTTAGCCGTTTACCACTAGATAAAACTCGGTCTGCCATACTGTTAGGCCTTATTGGATCACCCTGTTTTAATTTAAAATCGAGTTCCGAAGTAGGATAGTAAATTAAATAAGAGGTCGTATCACTTACTCCAATTGTCATGGGTTGTGGTGCACATTCAATAATAAAACGAGCAATATCAATGGCAGACTCAAGAAGTGGATTAATTATTCCCATGCTTTTACTCTCCTTATAATTACTTAATTTCCGTCTTTCATGCCTATAATTTGGAACTTGCAAGTTATGGGATATTGTTAGATCGGACAATTTTGTTTTCCTGAATCAGTTTAAGGAAGATTTTTAAAGCTACGCCGTTGCCCACAAAAAAACTCCGCCAGATGCTCCCATGAACCTGTCGGATAAACCTGCCTAATCCGCTATGTGAGGGCCTTGTCATAGCATGTCCCAGGTTTTGGCTGGATGCATTAAGGCCACTCTCGGAAGTCACCATGTTCAAACTTTAATTGAACGAGTTCACTTTATTAAAGGCAGTGGCCTCAATTGAGGCCACTGCCTTCCGAAATATATTAAATTGAGGCCACAAACATGTTTAATCGCTCAACCTAACTCATTGTTTAGTCGCGGCGGTTTGTTGATTGGAAGTGTTCTTTGAAATACCTACACGCTCCGAAACTAAGGCAACGCAAATTATTCCCAACACCATTATGGTACCATCCAGCATAATCGGGGACACCCAACTGCCAGTTGCGTCTCGCATGACGCCGGAAACAACCGGTGATAAGATGGCTCCGATTTCGGCAATCAGGTTCCAGACCCCGAAAGCGCTAGCCATTAAGGCTGGAGGAGCAAAAGCGGTGACAAGGGAAAAGGATACCGACCAGGTGCCGAACAAGAAGACACCCGCGCCGAACACGAGAGAGCCGAGAACCAATATCGACTTGCCACCTGCATAAATGTAAAAGCCCAAGCCAAAGATGCACAGTGTATGGAGAGCCATGGCCAAGATCAGGGCAGGCTTTCGGCCATAACCGTGGCGGTTGAAAATGTCAGCAGTTTTTCCCATCAATGGAAGTCCTACTAATGCCGCCAGCCCGAAGATGGCTGCGGTGACAGCGGCTTTATTAATGCCCGATGAGGCAGCATCCGCAATAACCTTAGTTCCCCAAAAGCTGTAAAACCAGAGACTCCACAGGGTCGGGAGGGCTCCCCAATAGACTAGTTGAAGGTTTTTGTTGAAAAATACAGCTCCCACCTGCTTATTCAGACGGGTCATAATGACTACCATAATTCCCAAGGCAATAATCAGAATACAGATCGAAACGCCAACTTCGCTCATTTTAAGGACGATTCCGGCATAAGCTACAGCCATAATGAGCACAAAAAACAACGCGATGTATTTGGAAACTTCTAATAGAGCCTTTGAATAATAAGGAGTACCGGGTCCAAAGGTACCATTGCCTGATTCTTTGAAAAAAGTACCCCGATCCGGTTTGAGCAAAACCATAAATAATAAAGCGACTAGCATAGTAGGAATAACCATAGCGTAAAACGGGAAATACCAGCCTTTATCAGGACCAAAGAGTTTAACTCCCCAGTTTAATAACCATGCGCCACCAACTGAAGCGCCAACCAGACCTATGCCTAGTCCGACGAAGGATACGCCCATGCCCATACCCATCTTTTCTGGGGGGGTAACCTCTGAAATTAAAGCTCGGTCATTGGAGTAATAAGTCCCCTCACCCAAACCGGTGAGAACTCGCGCGGCAAGCAAGCCAAACAAGGAGAAGGCCAAGAATCCGGTTAAGAGTGTTCCAACCGCTGCCCAAATTAAGCTGAGCACAAGGATGGGTTTGCGACCAATTCTATCACCGATTAAGCCGGCGGGGAACTGCATAGCCATATAACCTGCAAAAAACAAAGTACTCATTAGGCCCGCCAGTGCGTGGGGATTAGCCACATTGCCGAAAAAGGCTATTTTATTGGCAATCATGTAGGCCGCGATTGGAGAGAGTAAGTTGCGGTCTGTATACGCAATAGTCCAACCTAAAAACATCAATAGCCATATTGTATGATAGCGATTCCATTTCATTTTTTCTTCCCCCTAATTTATAAAAGTTTTCAAACCACCTTCCGACGGTTTGGAATGACCTTATGGTCCAACCTCTGGGCAACTCAGATCTGAAATGGATTTAGTTAAGGGTTCCTACTTTTTCTCCTGGAACAACGTTTGCAGTTTGCACAAGTGCTGACTTAAGGTACTTATCAGATAAGAACCGTTTCACCTCCTCAAAATCTGTTGAATCGATTGCCTTTACCCTTGAAGTTTAATTTTCACACTATACTTTTTTTATCACCCCCTTCAAATAATATTTTTATAAAACATAAGCTCAATACCCTTTTCCTAATGGTAGATTTAAAATTATTTTTGAAATAGTCTGACTTTTTAAGTTATAATTATACAAATGCTATTATTAAAGACCTCCTCTATTGATGAAAGGAATTCTAGAGCAACAGGTAATGTTACAACCAAAGGAAATCATGGCCGATACCGCCTGGATACAGCGAAATTATCTTCGGATTGTTCGCCTCTTAGTTATCAATTCAGTCCACGAATGGTGATGTTGGAAGTTTGGGATTCTGGTTCAAACTCTCTGTAGAGCAAATCGTGCGGATAAATATATCATCCGTCGTAAAGTCTTGCGCATTTCAGTTGGCTGTAAAACGGCGTACCTCAGATATGTGATATTCAATATATCTGAGGGATACCTTCAATTGTATCTGGACTACTTATAAATAAGGAAAACAAGAGAGTGGGAGCGGTAGGGGAAATTGTCTTTCCATACTTTTCAGTAGTCCAGGATTTAACCCATAAATCAATCATTTAGAATATTACTACAGACATTTTTACATATTTTTAATTTCAAACTGTCGTAATATAAATCGCTGCATTTTACCAGTAGCTGTCCTTGGCAAATCAGGAACAAACTGGACCCAACGTGGGAATTTGTAGGGTGCTATTTTAGATTTTACAAAGATAGACAATTCGTCAGCTAACTCGATACTGGCCTCGTAGCCTTCTTTTAGTACTATATAAGCTTTTGGCTTGACTAAGCCATCTTCGTCGGCTCTTCCGATCACGCCGGATTCAAGAACTGCAGGATGTTCCATCAAGCAATATTCAACTTCGACAGGGGAAACCCAGATTCCACCAGCTTTAATCATATCGTCGTTACGGCCGACATACCAGAAAAAGCCATCGCTATCTTGGTAATATTGGTCCCCGGTGTTAATCCATTCACCCATAAAGGTTTGATTAGTCTTTGCGTGCTTATTCCAGTAATAGGCTGCAATACTATCTCCTTTTATCATTAGAGTCCCTATGTCACCTGTTGGTACGATGCTCCCGTCTTCTGGATCAATAATTTTAGCCTCGTAACCTGGAACAATTTTTCCAGTACTTCCTGGTTTAACTTCTCCAGGCATGTTGCTGATATAGATGTGCAAAATTTCCGTCGAACCAATTCCATCTAAGATTTCCAAATTCCATTTTTCCAACCAACGTTCGAAGATAACTTTCGGTAAAGGTTCTCCTGCAGAGGTACAATACCTGATACTACTCAAGTCATAGTCTTTTTTGGTAACCTCTAGTTGTTCCATAGCCGTATATGAGGAAGGAACCCCAAAGAACAAGGTTGGTTTGAATCGATCAATCACTGAATACACGTGCTCTGGAAGCGGACGATTTGGGGAAAGGACTGTAGAAGCACCTACATAAAAGGGGAAGTAGAGGCCATTACCTAATCCATAGGCAAAAAACAATTTAGCAACTGAATAGGTTATATCATTTTCTGTGATCTGCAAAACTCCTTTGGCATAATGTTCTGAAGCAAAAGCCATATCGTGGTGGAGGTGAACCGTACCTTTAGGGAATCCAGTTGTTCCTGAACTGTAGAGCCAGAAAGCCGAATCATCCATACAGGTGTTGGCAGTTTCTAGTTCTGTGGATTTATCCTTAATCAAGTTGTCAAAATTTAGGAACTCTTCAGATGACTTGCCGACAACAATAATTTGTCGTAAATATAATAAATTATCCCGAATATCTGTAATATTGATCAGTAACTCGTGACTGACTACAAGAACTTTTGCTCGGCTATCATTTAAGAGGTACTCATAATCTTCCGGTTTTAATAAGGTGTTGACAGGAACCGGAACAGCACCAATTTTCATGGCACCAAAAAAACTGTAGGCAAACTCAGGGCAATCTAATAGTAACAACATAACTCGGTCTTCTAGACCAATACTCATTTCTTTTAAGGCATTACCGGTTTGATTGACCTTCTCATAAACTTCACTGTAATTAATTTGTTGGTCAAGATAATAAATAGCTACCTTGGCTCCGCGACCTTCTTGAATATGACGGTCAACAAATACGTTAGCAGCGTTATATTTTTCTGGTCCTTTTTTAACTCCCATGATTATAAACCTCCTTCATATTTTAGACTTCCTTTAGTCAGATTTAGGAATAATCCTTTGTTGTTTTAACCGTCCCTAATATTGTTCAGTTATCTCTTGTATTAAGAACATAAACGAAAGATCATAATTGTATTAATTGCAAAATGTATGCCAATTTTCAAAATTTACAAAATATTTAATTAATACCTGTTATTTGTTTCTATAAGTATCTTTAGGGGGAAACAGAAACCTGATATGGACCTAATTATTATTGTTTCAATGCTTTGAACTATAGAAAACGGTGCAATTATACACCGTCTTGGTGTATAATTGCACCGCAATTTAAATTACTCGTAGAACAATTAATCATTTTTGGAATAAAAAAGTAGTAAAAACAAAGTGCTATAATCTAATATTGGTTAATTTTTACAACAAAAATATCGTTGATTGCTTTATTTACATGGTATATAGTAAAAAAGGTATATTCAAAATATTTGATGTTTTTTAGGATGCCATTATTTATTTGATTTTTCTTAAACAAATAACAAGCTGAGAGCAATCTAGTAAGAACTGATGCTATGGATGATGGTGAATATCAATTGGGGGGATGTTCTATGCAGGTTCGTGACATTATGCTTTCTACTAAGGTTAAATTACGTCCCCAAGACAGTATACGCAAAGCGATAAAATTACTTAAAAGTTCTAAACTTCATGGAGTGACAGTCGTTGATGAAGTCGGACAACTTATGGGCTACTTTTCACTTTCCAATCTATTTGATTGTTTATTAAATGAGTTAAGTATTGATACTTCTATAGAAAAGTACTACATTCGGGAAGTAGCTTATATCCGTGAAGATAAATCATTCAACGATTTAGGAGAACTGAGCCATTGGTTACATGCTCGTCGGGTTGGACAAACTCCTGTGGTGAATATGGCTAATGAACCGATTGGCGTGATTACCCAAGCAGGTGCGGTTAACGAACTCTTGGATCAAACGGAGTATTTATATAAAGAGTTGTCCACTGTTATTGAAAATGTACCAGCAGGAATCATAGCGACTAATGATCAAGGGTCTGTCACCTTAGCAAACCAATATGCCAAGAATATCTTAAAAGAGGTTCAAGTAGGAAAATATATTGGTGATTTTGTTAACGATTTAAAGGATGATTTTTCGCCTATTGTTCAAGGAGCCTGGATTATGCCTCATAAGATTGAATATCAAGCTCTGAAATTGATCGCTACTGCTGTCCCTATCTATCAAAATACAATAATAAAGGGGGCAACCTTTGTTTTACAGGATCTAACTGATGTTGAGGAAATTGCTCATGAATTAAAAATTGTTAAGGAACTCAAAATGACTCTAGAGACAGTTTTAGAGGTTGCTTATGAAGGTGTCGCGGTATTAGATGAACAAGGACGGCTCAGTATGGCTAATGCCAACTTTTGCAAAAGAGTTGGTGTATCCAAGGAACAGGTTATTGGACAAAATATAAATAAATTCGTTCCTCTAACAGACAACCAGTCGCCTTTAAAAGTATTAGAAATCAATGCTAGGCCGTGTGTTATCTCTACTTTGCCCTTTACAAAAGAAAGTAACACCAAGGGAACAGTGGTCAAGATATATGAGGATTTAGATCAATTAGCTGATGTAATGCAGCAGATAAATCGGATAAATATGCAACTCAACTATTATAAAGATGAGTTGTTCAAGGTGAATGGGACTTGCTATACCATCAGCAATATTGTTTGTAATAACGAGCGCATCGCAAAGTTAAAAACTCAGGCACTTCAAGTAGCACGAAGTAATTCGACTGTTCTTATAACCGGTGAAAGTGGTACAGGTAAAGAATTATTTGCTCATTCCATTCATAATGCCTCTAATCGGCGTAAAGAACCTTTTATTAAAGTTAATTGCTCGGCCATTCCGGGTGACCTTGCGGAATCAGAATTGTTCGGGTATGAGGACGGTGCTTTTACCGGAGCACGCAAACAGGGTAAACCGGGTAAATTTGAGTTAGCAGGTGGAGGGACGATTTTTCTTGATGAAATTGGTGATATGCCGTTCTTGCTGCAAAGTAAGTTATTAAGAGTAATTCAAGAAAAAGAAGTTGAGCGAGTAGGAGATGTTAAGACTCGAAAAATTGATGTGAGAATTATTGCCGCTACGAACAAGGATTTAAAGCGTCTTGTCGCTGAAGGGAAATTTAGGGAAGATTTGTATTTCAGATTAAATGTGATCGATTTAAAGATACCTCCTTTGCGTGAGCGAAAGCGGGATATTCCAGTTCTGGCAGATACTTTTATAAGAAAATATAACAACTCATTTACAAAACGAGTGGATGGGATCACTGATGCAGCTTTAGAAGTTTTAGTTCACTACAATTGGCCGGGTAACATCAGGGAGTTAGAAAATGTGATCGAAAGAGTGTTGAATTATGTTGAATGTGGCTTAATAGATCTTCAAGATTTGCCTGAGGAAATAAGACAGGCGGGGAAAATTAGCAGGGGTCAGAGTTTAATAGGTCAGAGCTTGGCCAAAATCGAACAAGAAGCTATTCAAGCCGCCTTAGCTGAGGCTCAAGGTAATAAGTCTAAGGCGGCCAGGTTATTAGGTATAAGTAGGTCGAAGTTGTACGAAAAGCTTTCCCAAATGATTGATATTTAGTTGAACCTCGAAGCTAAAAGATTCATACGATATAGATGTATTGTCCGAAAAACATACAGTGTATGTTTTTCGGACGTTTTTATAACTTGGGTTCGAAAGTATAAATTTTCGGAGTATTTTGTGAATATTGGCTTAGGCAAGGCCTATAGGCTTACTGAAGGTCAGGGCTTTTTAATAATATAGATAGAAAATGGAGCTGGCATGGGAATTGCAATTTTAAATTAGTGTAAGGCTTAGAAAAAAATGGTTTAGCGTATTTGTTTGATATGGTCATAAGACTTACATTTTTGCAAAAGGTGGTGAAGGAAGTTCTTAAAATTCATTCAATATTCATCCTGTAATTTATGAAGGTTTAAAATCGGTTTTCCAATTCTATATTAATTAAGAACAAATGAGGTCTATTGAGACTTGACCAGGGTTATAAAAAGTAAAAACAAACAAAGTTTAAGTACTAGTTAATAAAGGGGGAAAGTAACTGGGGGAAATGGCAACCCAGTTAAGCAATTATGGAGGAATTTAGTGTTATAGGCAAAAGTGTTCCTAGGACAGACGCCTGGGACAAAGTAATCGGGCGGGCCGTATACACAGACGATATGAAGCTTCCGAACATGCTTTATGGAAGATTACTCAGAAGTCCTCATGCACATGCGCGTGTTCTTAATGTAAATATTGAAAAAGCTTTAAAGTTGCCGGGTGTCAAAGCCATCATGACCGGGAAAGATATCCTCCCTATTAAATACGGGATTGTACCTTTTGCACAGGATGAGTATGGCTTGGCAATTGACAAGGTGCGCTACGTAGGAGATGAAGTGGCTGCGGTGGCGGCTGTGGACGAAGCTACTGCTGAAGCGGCTTTAGAACTTATCGAAGTGGACTATGAATTATTGCCGGCAGTTTTTACTATTGAAGATGCCCTAAAACCAGGGGCTCCAGACATCCATGATGGTCCTAAGGTGAAGAATAATGTTAGCATTCAGTACCGTAAAGAATTTGGAGATATCGAAAAAGGCTTTGCCGAAGCGTACCATATTCGGGAAGACGTTTTTAGAACTCACGGTCAGTATCATGCCCCAATGGAACCTCACGCGGCTATTGCTATGTATGAACCGAGTGGCAAACTTACTCTTTGGTCCAGTACCCAGATCCCGTATTTCTTAAGGCACAACCTAGCCAGCACTTTGGGTATTGCGGAAGACCGCGTGCGAGTGATCAAACCAGCCGTCGGCGGGGGCTTTGGCGTCAAAATCGATATGTATTCCAAAGATTTCTGTGCCGCATTTCTTTCCATGAAAACAGGAAGGCCGGTCAAATTTCTATATGACAGGGAAGAAGCACAGACCTGCGTAAGGGGCAGGCATCCATCTATCCTTAAAGTCCGCACAGGGGTCTTTAAGGATGGCCGGATCAGTTCACAGCACATCGATCTTACCGTTGATGGTGGGGCGTATAACAGTACTGCCCCGTTGATCATCACCCTGTCCGGTTACTTTGGTATGATCCCTTATTACCTACCCAATTTGGTATTAGATGCTAAGCATGTCTATACTAATAAACAAGCCAACGGAGCCATGAGGGGACACGGCGCTCCACAGATGCGCTATGCCATAGAATCCCAAGTCGACATGCTTGCTGCAGACTTAGGCATGGATGCTATTGATTTCCGTAGGATCAATGCTTTGGAAGCCTGCAGCCCTAACCCTGCTAAAATGATTCTGAGAACTTGCGGATTTAAAGAGAGCCTGGATAAAGCTGCGGAGGCTATTGGTTGGAAGGAAAAGCGCGGCCGCGGGAATTATAGAGGTGTTGGAGTGGGTGGTTCCGGTTGGGCTTCAGGGGTTAATAACATGAGTCATATCGGTGGCGGCGCAGTTGTTAAGCTGGAAAAGACTGGTGGTGTTTCGGTACTTACAGGTGCTGCGGACATCGGTCAAGGAGCGGAAAGCGTTATAGCACAAATAGTTGCCGAAGAACTAGGTGTCAGCTTTGAGAAAGTAAGGGTTATCGCTGCGGATACAGACATCTGCCCGTTAGACTCTGGGACATTCGGCAGCGGTGTAACCGTCAGATCCGGCAAAGCAGCTCAGCTTGCTGCCCGGGATATTAAAAAGACAATTTTACAAGTTGTAGCTAAAGAAATCGGGGCCGATCCAGAAGAAATGACGATCAAAGAAGACTATATTCTGCACCGTGGCGAACGCAAAATGCAAATTAATAAAGCTGTAAAACTAGTTCAGTATGCTGATATTCAAGTTCCCATGATCGGACGTGGCTACTATCAACTGCCTGCCAAAGAACCAACCACGCTGCTGCAAGATAACGGCGATATCTCCGGCTCCTACAGCTTCGGAACCCAGGCTTGTGAAGTTGAAGTTGACCCTAAAACAGGGCGGGTTACAATCATTAAAATTGTGACGGCAGACGATGCTGGCAGGGCCTTGAACCCGGATCAAGTGGAAGGTCAGATAGAAGGAGCGGTTATGACCGGGATAGGACACACCCTGTATGAAGATCCTGACTTTGATATGGGAAATGGTCAAAACCGAAGTGTATCGTTTATTGATTATAAGCTTCCTTCGGCGGCTGATGCCCCTCCTCAAGAAGTAATCCACGTTGAAACGAATGATCCGGTAGGGCCTTTTGGTGCTAAAGAATGTGGGGAAGGCGCAACCATCTACACCGCGCCGGCTATCGTGAACGCCATTACCGACGCTATTGGGGTAAGGATTATGGATCTACCGATAACTCCAGAAAAGATTTTGAAAGCCCTGGAAGAAAAAAACAACAAGGGGAGGGAGGAAGCATGACGCTGCCAGCCTTAGAATATTACCGTCCTAATACCATAAATGAAGGCTTAACCCTATTAAAAGAACATGCAGGGAAAATTCGCCCCTTGGCAGGGGGAACCGACTTACTAAATAATATGAAAGTAGGGCTCAATCCCGCTGAAGTTCTCGTTGATCTTACGGGTATCGAAACGCTTTCGGCAATAGAATGTTCAGTCGATAAGCAGATCATTGCTGGAGGTACTGCAACTATTTGGGACTTAATTCACCAGCCAGAAGTTAAAGAACGTTTGACAGCACTATATCAAGCGGGAAGCGGAGTAGGCGCTGTCCAACACCAGCAGATGGGCACTCTTGGTGGAAACCTTTGCCAAGACACTCGTTGTTGGTATTATAATCAAACTCGTCATTGGCGGAGGGCCCATCCTTTATGCTATAAAACTGGTGGTGACCAATGTCTGGCAATGAAAAAGTCTAAAAGGTGCCATGCCGCTTATTGCAGCGATTTGGCACCAGCCCTAATTGCTTATGGAGCAACCATCAAGCTGTCTGCCTTAGACAGTGAAAGGATAATTCCCTTAGCTGAATTCTATACAGGAGAGGGTAAAACGCCAACCAACATCAAGCCTGGAGAAATCATCAGCAAAATCACTATTCCACAAAGTGCCTGGAAGACAAAAAGCGCTTACATTAAGCTCCGTTCGCGCAAAAGCATAGATTTTCCTCAGGCAGGCGTAGCCGTGGTTGTTGACGAAGAAGGTGGAATAGTTAATGACGTTAGTCTCGCACTTACTGCTCTAGAGAGTGGGCCTGTGTTGGTAAAAGGCATAGGAGAGATTTTCCAAGGTTTGGAGTCAGAAGAACTAGATGCAGAAAAGATTTCAGTGTTAGCCCAAGAATGTACAGCGATTGCGGGAAAAGATATTTTTCCAGTAGCTAATATGTCTTATAGACCCAGCTATCGCCGTCGGATGGTGGGAGTATTGATCGAGGAAGCCTTGAAGAAAATATTTGTCAAATAAATAGTCTAAAAAAAGGAGTGAGATTATGAGCAGCAATAAAAGAGTAATCGTCTTAAATGTAAACAATCAGGATTATGAAGTACTAGTTAAACCACAGCAGACTTTGCTAGAGGTGCTGAGGGAGACTATTGGACTTACTGGAACAAAGTCAGGGTGTAATGAAGGCAGCTGCGGGGCCTGTACTGTACTATTAGATAATAAGCCTACTTTATCATGTTCAACTTTAGCAATCGCTGCCGAAGGCAAAGAGATCGTGACGATTGAAGGGTTAGCAGGAGAAGATGGTAAACTACATCCAGTTCAGCAATCCTTTGTGGAAAACGGTGCTATTCAATGTGGGTTTTGCACACCTGGAATGGTATTATCAGCAAAGAGTTTATTAGATCGAAATTCTAAACCTAATGAAGAGGAAATTAAAGAAGCACTAGGAGGCAATCTCTGCCGCTGTACGGGCTATGCCAAAATTATCAAAGCAGTTAAAATAGCTGCTAATGCGAAATAAAGTAATAATAGGATAAGGACTATAGTTTAGCGGGAAGTTGGAGCTGTCTCAGGATATGAGACAGCTCCATTTTTAATAAATCTATCCAATTACGAGACACCCACTTCTTGAGTGTTCCTTATTCTGCTTCAGTGAGGGTAGAGTCCTCCTTCGCCGAGAAGTATTCTTTTGAGATTAGGCGGCTCGGCGAAACCAATCCTCAGCGCGATAGTATTCGCTAAGGGTCGTGCGCTTTCGGCGATACTCTCCACCGGAGACTATCGTCACCGAAGTCTCGATGTCAGCTTTAGCTGAACGAGTTCACTACTTCTTTATTCCATATTTTATAGCCTTGCGCATCACATTGGAGTGATCAAGACCTAAAACTTCGGCTGCTTTTCTGATCGAGGGGTAACAATCAAAAGCCATCATGATCAGCTCCTTTTCCAACAATTCCTTAGCTTGTTGAATTGGTAAGATCTCGTTGACAGTGATCGGAGAATTAAACTTAGTTTTAAATTTAGACAACTGGATCTGAACCTGCAAGGGTTGAATTAATTCTTCTTCGGTGACGAGCAACAATCTTTCGAGCACGTTTTTAAGTTCACGCACATTACCTGGCCAACTATAGGCTTCTAATAGGGGAATAGCTTTGGGATCTAAACGCTTTTTGACTCCATATTTTTCATTATACAGGAGGATAAAGTGCATAGTGAGAGGTAAAATATCCTCTTTCCGTTCCCGCAGGGGTGGAACTTCAATAGGTAAAACGTTTAACCGATAAAATAAGTCTTCACGAAAAGTGCCCTCTTGTACTCTTTCCCAGATGTTACGATTCGTAGCTGCGATAATACGGACATCAAGCTTTATGGGCTTAGTTCCACCGAGTCGGTAAATTTCTTGTTCCTGTAGGACTCGTAGCAGTTTAACCTGTAGATTCGCTGACAGATCTCCAATCTCATCAAGCAGAAGTGTACCAAAGTTGGCAAGCTCGAACATACCCGGCTTTCCTTGGGGATTGGCCCCGGTAAAAGCACCATGTTCATAGCCGAATAGTTCTGATTCTAAGAGGTTTTCTGGAATCGCCCCACAGTTTATCTGGATAAAGCTACCTTTTGTGGCGCGGTTGCTGGAATTGTGAATTATGCGGGATAATACTTCTTTTCCCACACCAGATTCGCCTAGAAGCAGCACTGTGGCATCTGTCGGGGCAGTACGTATTGCCAAATTTAAGAGCTTTATCATGCCCGGGTTTTCTACAATAATTTTATTTTTTTTAAGTCGCTCTAGCATTAACTGTGAGAGTTCTGTTTTATAGCGAGTAGCCAGCAATTTAGACTCTCTTAGTTCTTCATTAAGTTCATGTAGTTCAGAAATATCTCGGACATTGTTTACAACCCTCGCAACGTTACCTTCACTGTCAAAAATGGGATTACTGGTAACCAATACTTGTTTTCCGGAAGTGCTTATTTTTTGAACACTAGTGATAGTCCGTCTCTCGCGAAGGGCCTTGATAGTGATGGACTTATTCTTAAAAATGCCTTTTTCGTATAAATCATCAATTGGCTGACCGATAAAGTGTGAGGCATCCAAGCCGGTTAATCGCGCATGGGCCTGATTGATCCTGATACCTCGCCCTTCATGGTCGCATATTGCTATTCCGTCGTAAGAGGATTCGATAATGGCATCTAATTCTAGGTTAAGCTGCTTGACTGAAGCTAGCTTATAGGAGATGTTTTCTAATTCTGTAATATCCTGAAATATGGCAACCGATCCAGAGATGGTAGTATCGCAAATAATCGGTGAACGGTTTGAAATAAAAGTATGGCCATTAATCTCAATTTTATGCCCGTATTGGGTTAATCCTGATTTTGTTATGTCAGGAAGGTTACTTTCAGGGAATACTTCGCCAATCGATTGGCCTATGATTCCTTTATCTACACCCAGTAGACGACAAGTAGCTTTGTTCACTATTTCGATTTTATCTTCAGCATTAATAGCAATAATACCATTGGGTAAGTTCTCTAATATCACTTGGTAACGTTGGCTTTGAGTGGTTAGCCTTTTATTGAGGTAGACAATTAGAGTGCTTGTCATAATTATTCCAGCGAAGTTGCCCTGGGCATCTTCCGCAGGGAACCAAGAATTACTCTCTATCAAAGCATCTTCTAGTTTTGTGCCTTCTTTGTAACAAATAAAGTTCGTTAGCATAACATCTTTAACTAGTCCCCTGCACAACTGATTTTCACACTGCTGAGTCCATTGCCGGGCTGCAGCTAGATGAAGGATGCCAACTATTTTCCTATTTAGCAACACTGGAACAGAGCAGAGTTCATGAGCAAGCATACTATCCACTATAACGTCTAAGGGCTGTTCAGGGTCAGGCTGCACCGGACTAGGTCTAGCTAATTTTATAATTTCCAAACAGTCACTGCTCCTTACTAACTCAAAATTACTCCAGGTAATCATATAATTGTAGAATAAATTTTCTTAATATTCAATAAATAATTTATGCTATAATTCAACATGAAATATCACTATTTAGTAAAATTTTAGTTCTTTCTTGAAATGAATAGTTAATATCTTTGGTTTATTCTCAAAATACTAACTGCAAAATTTTCATAAATAGGAGAAGTGGGAAATGTTAACAAACATTAAAATAATGCCCTTAACTATTCCTAGTGGAAGGTTAAGGGCCAACTTGAAAGCTTGTTTATTTCATCCTAGCTATTAAGGTTTTTTGCAAGTGTTTTAGTAATTTGCTCAAGTCCCTCACCTTTGACAGCTGTCTTATATCCGGCGACACAACAGGCACAAAGCACACAGGGAATCGCAAAGATTACGAAGTATAAACTGAAACTTACTTTAGCGGCCAGTAGTGTTCCACCAATTAGGGGAGCAGCAAAGGACCCGATACGACCAATCGTATAAGTGAAGCCTACTCCAGTCGAACGAATATGAGTTGGATAAGTTTCTCCATTAACGACGTGCAGGGTTGTTTGCGTACCGATTATGAAAAATCCTGCTGCGGCCCCAGCAGCCATCAGAACTGGACCACTGGTAGCAAAACCAAACAAAACAAGAGATACTGCACCAATCAAATAACCAGCAATAAGGGTTCTTTTACGACCAAATTTATCTAACAAAGTACCAATGATAAATGCACCAACCGAAGCCGCGATAGCTTGAACCATTCCATAGTTATAGCTTTTTACGAGAGAAAAACCACGTTGAACGAGAAGGGTAGGAAGCCAACTGGCCAACCCATAGACAACTATAAGATTGAAAAAGTAAGTTCCGGAGATCAAAATTGTCATTTTTATCAAACCAGGTGTAAAAAGGTCTTTAATGGTGCCTGCAAGTTTAACTTCTGTAATAGCGAAATGTTCGGGTTTCCAATCAATAGGTTCTTGACCAGAAAGTTTTTCTATTTTGCGTATTTCTTGAATGGCTTCTTCATGACGTCCTTTGCTGGCGAGAAAACGGACTGATTCTGGCATATACATTAATAGTACTGGGATCATTAGTATAGGAACTGCCCCCATCAGAAACACTGGTCTCCAACCAAACGAAGGGATGACCCCGATTGCAGCTAAAGCAGCCAATATCCATCCTGTTGTAAAACCTCCATACATGGCCGTAACTGCTTTGCCGCGAATTTTGGCAGGGGAATATTCTGAAATCATAGTAATACAAATTGGCATGGCACCGCCCATCCCTAGACCAGCCAAAACCCTAAGAGCAACAAACACACTATAATTTGGAGCAAAAAAAGCTGCTCCGCTAAAGATTGTAAAGAAGCTAATTGCGATCACGAGAGCCTTTTTTCGGCCAATTTGATCAGACAAAAAGCCAAAGATGGCAGTCCCAAACATTAAGCCCACGAAGCCCCAAGAGGCCAAGGAACCGGTCATTACTGGAGTAAGACCCCATTCCTTTGATGCCAAAGGCATGATATAGGCCACTATCTGAGAATCATACCCGTCAAAAATTAAAACTAAACAAAGTAACACAATTATAAGAGTATGAAAACTGCTATATTTCAAATTATCTAACCATTCATAAGCACTAGTTTGTGTTTCTTTCATTTGTAAACCTCCCATTTCCTCAATTTATCTATATCCTTTGCTGGTTATCACAGCAAAATGGTTACATTGATACTGATTGATTAGAGTTGTCTAATTCCCGCAGCTTAAACCTCTGTATTTTTCCTGAAGCGGTTCTGGGTAGTTCCGTAACAAACTCGACCCAACGCGGAAATTTATAGGGGGCTATGCTTTTCTTGACAAATTGTGTTAATTCATTGGCCAACTCTGAGCTAGGCTCATAACCCTTATTTAACACAACAAAGGCCTTGGGCCTGATTAATCCGTCTATATCGCTGCTGCCAATCGCCGCTGTTTCCAGTACGGCAGGGTGCACCATCAAAGCATGTTCCACTTCGATGGGGGAAACCCAGATACCACCAGATTTCAACATGTCATCGTCGCGTCCAACATACCAGAAGAAGCCATCGGTGTCCTGATAATATCTGTCTCCGGTATTAACCCACTCCCCTTTGAAGGTCGCTTTACTTTTTTCATGTTTATTCCAGTAATAGGCGGCAGTGGAATCCCCTTTAATCATTAGAGTTCCAACTTCACCTTCTGGCACGATCAAGTTATCCTCGTCAACAAGTTTTGCCTCAAAGCCAGGAACAATCTTACCAGTACTCCCTGCTTTGACCTGACCGGGCATATTGCACATAAAGATGTGTAGAACTTCCGTCGAACCAATGACATCTAAGAGCTCAACCTTAAATTTTTCCAACCAGCGCTCGAAGATCACAGAAGGTAGGGCTTCTCCAGAAGAAAAGAAATGTTTGATGCTGCTCAGATCATAATTATCTATGCCCTCTTCCAACTGTAGTATAGCCGTATATGAGGTAGGAACCCCAAAATATAGTGTGGGTTTATACTGATCTATGATTTTGAGGAGATGAACTGGAGTGGGACGGTCTGGAGATAGTATGGCGGAAGCACCTACGTAAAAGGGATAGAACATACTATTACCTAAACCATAGGCGAAGAACAATCTTCCCACGGAGAAGGTTCGGTCATTTTCACTAATGTTGAAAAGATTTTTGGCAAAATGCTCCGCACAAAAAGCCATATCATGGTGGAGGTGTACTGCGCCCTTAGGAGAACCTGTGGTACCCGAACTATAGAGCCAAAATGCTGGATCATCTTTCCCGGTGTCGGCAGTTTCTAACTCGGTGGACTTCTCGTTGACTAAAGTATCGAAGCTTACAAATGGTTTGCTTTGCTTGCCAACGACGATAATGTGTTTTAAGTATTTTAAATTAGCTTGGATAGTTGTAATGTTGCTGAGCAATTCATCGCTGACTACGATTACTTTAGCCCTGCTGTCATTCAGAAGGTACTGGTAATCTGATGGTTTTAGCATCGTGTTGATCGGAATCGGCACTGCTCCAAGTTTCATGGCCCCGAAGAAACTGTATATGAACTCCGGACAATCAAAAAGCAATAACATAACACGATCTTCCATGTTGACGTCTAAGTCTTTGAAAGCGTTGCCGATCTGGTTGACCTTTTCGAAAACTTTTCGGTAAGTAATTTGTTGGTCTTGATAATAAAGAGCTACTTTTTCTCCCCGACCTTGATGCACATGACGGTCAACAAATAGGTTAGTCGCATTATACTTTTCTATTCCTTCTTGTTTTATTTTCATAGTTGAAATGACCTCCCTTTCAAAAAAATTTCTTTAGAACCATCTTTTTCTTCCTTGAAAAAACTGGTTCATTGAGTTGAATTTCTTTAATGCAATTGAAATACCACATGATTCAGAATTTTATAAATTTTCAATTAACGATCTTTATATGGACTCGAACGGTTAAAATTTGATAGTAAAGAGTAAAGTTATTTTTTTAAGAACTATCGAAAAACAAAATTGGTACGTTAGAACTTCAAATTTTGGAGTTCTAACGCACCAATATGGAGTCGGATGACACCGTATCATTGTCAACCAAGCACTTTGCTGCACAAGTAACGCTGGGATCTAATTATCTCTTTATCCCGTATTTAGCAACCTTACGTACAATATTTGAGTGATCAAGTCCCAAAACTTCTGCAGCTTTTCTGATGGAGGGGTAACTATCTAAGGCCATACAAATTAGTTCTTTTTCCAAAATATCTCTGGCTTTATGAATTGGTAGGAGTTCATTTACGGTTATCGGGGAATTATACTTTGGTTTAAACTTGGATAACTGATACTGAACCTGGAACGATTGAATAATTTCTTCATCTGTAACGACCATTATTCTTTCGAGTACATTTTGAAGTTCCCGAACATTTCCAGGCCAATTGTACGATTCCAGAATGGGTATGGCTTTGGGGTCCAGCCGTTTGGATACTTTGTACTTTTCGTTGTAAAGTTGGATGAAATGCATGCTTAGAGGTAAAATATCTTCTTTGCGTTCCCTTAGGGGGGGGATTTCAATAGGTAAAACATTTAAACGATAAAATAGGTCTTCTCTAAAGGAACCCTCTTTTACTCGTTCCCAAATATTAAGATTGGTAGCAGCGATAATGCGGGCATCGAGTCTAATTGGACTAGTACTTCCTATTCGATAAACTTCCTGTTCCTGAAGAACTCGTAACAGTTTAACCTGTAGATTTTTAGGCAGATCTCCTATTTCATCCAGAAGTAGTGTCCCGCAGGTGGCAATTTCAAAAAGTCCTGCTTTTCCTTTTGGGCTGGCCCCTGTAAAAGCACCAGGCTCATACCCGAATAGTTCGGATTCTAAGAGATTTTCTGGAATAGCCCCGCAGTTTATCTGGATCAATCTTCCTGTAGCTGCACGGTTGCTTGTGCTGTGGATCACTTTGGAAAAGACCTCTTTTCCGACACCGGATTCACCAAGAAGCAGAACGGTGACATCCGTCCGGGCCGCACGCATAGCAAGATTATATAGTTTCATCATGCTAGGACTTTGTACAATAATTTTGTCCTTTTCAAGTCGCTCCGGAATTAATTGAGACAGTTCCGTTTGATAACGAGTTGCCAATAACTCAGACTCCTTTAATTTTTCCTTAAGGTTTTGGAGTTCGGAAATATCTCGGACGTTAGTGACTACTCTATGAACTTTACCTTCAATATCAAAAATTGGATTACCAGTAACAAGCACCTCTTTGCCTGAGGTACTGACTTTCTGGACACTTGTAATAGTTCGTCCTTCTCGTAAAGTTCTGCATGTAATAGATTCATACTCAAAAATACCTTTTTCAAATAAATCATCAATACGTTTACCCTCAAAGTTCGTGGCATCCAATCCGGTCAATCGAGCTAAGGATTGGTTAATTCTGATGCCTATCCCTTCTTGGTTGGTTATCATAACTCCGTCGAAAGAGGATTCAATGATCGCATCCAGTTCTAGGTTGAGTTGTTGTACTGAAGCAAGTTGGAAGGATATATTTTCCAACTCAGTTATATCTTGAAAAACTGCAACGGCACCTGAAATTTTTTCTTCCAAAACAATGGGGGAACGATTCGAAATAATTGTACGGCCATTAATCACCAGTTTATGGCCGTACTGTGTAAGCCCGGTTTCTACTGTATTTGTAAGATTACTAACAGGAAAAACTGTTTGAATAGGTCTTCCGATGACATTACTATTGACACCGAGTAAGCGGTAGGCGGCCTTGTTCATTAGTATGATGTTACCGACAGTGTTGATGGCTATGATACCATTGGGTACGCTTTCGAGAATAGCTTGGTTATGCTCAGTTTGAGTCGTTATCTTCTTGGCAAGATTCCCCAAAAACTCCTGAACAATAATTATTTCATCGAAGTTGCCTTGAAAGTCTTTTTCTAAGCCTTCCTCGGAAAGAATAATTTTTGTTTGCATGGCATCTTTCACAAAACCCTGGGTTTTAGTGGATTCATTGTCCCGTGTCCATTTAAGGGCAGTTGCTAGATCAAAGATACCAAGCAATACCTTGTCTTTTATAACTGGTGCAAAACAGAGTTCATTTTCTATAAGGATATTGATTGTGTCAGAAAGAGGCTGATCTGGGTCAAGTTGTAATGGACAGGGTTTAGATAATTTAAATACACCCATATATGTCCTCCTATTATCTAAATTTTAATCAACATATCAGTATAAACATTTAAGGGTTGAAATTCATCATACAGAGTATTCAATATATTTAGTCTGCTATGGGTTGGGATTATTGTAGTATAACCATACATCAGCTAGGAGTCTATTAGAGAATTTTGGCTCACTATCGCTGCTTATCACTTAACCAGTAAACTGGAATAATTGAAAAACCGCCTGCTATTTACAAAGCCTGCGGTTTTTCTAAATAACAAAAATTAATAATAACTATTAAATATAGATTAAATATCCAATATTTAATCTATATTACTAATAGATGGTTAGAGACCTAACATTCCTTTGAGTACACGGGATTTGGTCCGGCTCACTGGGATTTGGCTACGTTCATTGTCATCGACCACTATAGTGTAAGTTCCATTGAAATAGGGAATAATTTCTCGCATGCGTTGGAAGTTAACTAAATAACAACGATGAGAGCGAAAAAAAAGATTAGAGTTTAGGCGTAATTCTAACTCGCGTAAGGTAAAACGGGTTAGGTAAGAGTCTTTTTGGGTTTTTATATAGACTTTATCTTTATCCGTATAGATGAAGATAATTTCATCTTGATGTAATATAATTATTTTATCCTTTTGTTCAACTGGTATAACTTCCAAAGGCTTATGTGGAGGTGTAAGAAGCTCATTTTTAACAGGGGGCAGAGGATTACTCTTTTGTTCAGTTAGGATGCCCTTCAATTTGCGTACTTTTATTAGCGCTTCTTCAAGGCGTTTAGGGTGAATGGGTTTATGAAGATATTCTAAAGCATTAACGGCAAAAGCTAACACGTATTCTTCTTGAGCCGTGGTGAAGATAATTATGGGTAAATCGGATCTCTCTTGCAATTGACGGGTTAGGTCGATGACGTCTAAGCCTGGCATAACAATGTCTAAAAAAATTACCGAATAATCCAGATTACGGATTAAATCTAGAGCTTCTAAAGCATTTGTAGCTTCGTCAACAACCTGAACATCTTCAATAGACTGGAGTAAATGGCTAAGATCTTTACGGGCCGGACAGTCGTTATCGACCAATAGGGCACGAAGTTTCAAGCTGATTCCTCATTTCTTAGAAGATATTTTTTGCGGTATAAGTACAATAAGGCAGAAAATAACTTTGCTCAAAGATCACATTAGTAAATATTTTCAAAAAATTTAGTTAAGTCATTTTACCGCAAATACCATGTCACTTCAATAAACTTTAGACGCTTGGGAATAAATTCTACGAAAAAACCATCTAAACGTTGAATACTAGTAATAAGGTTTTAAAGTAAGTTAGTTTACTTACACCTGGATAATTCCGCTTTGTCCCAGAGCTGAAGCATAACTTTACATCCCGCATGAAATAAGGGGTGTAAAGTTTTTTAAAATTACTTTTTCGCAAAAATGGGACTGGTAACCTCAAACCCAATCTGGTATGATAGTCTTGAATAGGTAGGTGAGCCTCCCGTGGACAAGACGATCATGGTCTACTCTGGCAGAAATTTTACAACTGAAGAGATAGAACTTATCCAATGGACAAGAAAAAGATATCCTCAATTGTCGAGGAAGGAACTAGCAGTTACCATCTGTGAATTTTTAGGATGGACGACACCAGCAGGAAGAGCAAAAAGACCTCAATGTACTTCATTTTTAGAGAAGTTGGAAGAAGCGGGACTCATTAAGCTGCCCCCGCTAGGGGTTGCCAAACAGCAAAGCCCCAAGAATTCGACCATCACTAAATTTGAGATTGACACTACTCCGATCACCGACGAATTAAAAGTATTAGAGCCTATCCATTTAGAAATTGCGAGGGCTGGAATCGATTTAAAGCGTTGGAGACACTACGTTAACGAGTATCATATGCTGGGCGACAAACATGTACATGGTTCTCGCTTAGCCTATTTTATTAAATCAGGAGAGAAAATCCTTGGCTGTCTTCAGTTTTCGGCATCCTCATGGGCCTTAAGTTCTCGGGATAAGTGGATTGAATGGAATGTTCAGGATCGCAAGCAACGCTTACATCTGATCGTAAGTAACAGCCGATTTTTGATACTCCCCTGGGTAACGGTTAAAAACTTAGCCAGCAAAGTGTTATCGTTGGCGATCAAACAGATTCAAGAAGATTGGTTACGCGAATATTGTTATGCGCCCGTCCTTTTAGAAACATTTGTGGATACCTCTCATTTTGCAGGCACATGCTATAAGGCCTCAAACTGGATTTATCTGGGTGAAACCCAAGGCCGTGGCAGAAATGATCGAAAAAAAGAGTATGCTCTGTCTCGTAAGGCGATCTATATGTATCCTCTCCAAAAGGATTTTAAAGACTGCCTTAAAGGACTTAAGCCCTGCAAAACGGTGAATCCCGATGACTAGACCAGAAAAGCGAC